>Ga0126362_10000151_pt1 | contig 64481 bp, 61 predicted proteins | sample ANMtaG_FD_126269 | JGI IMG/M metagenome (GOLD analysis project Ga0126362, IMG submission 126269) | Continental margin sediment microbial communities from North Pacific Ocean - ANME2c_DSS_Sorted | ecosystem: Environmental > Aquatic > Marine > Continental margin > Sediment | place: Pacific Ocean... | reverse complement strand
GCTCAGTTGAAGGTGTCGATCTCAGCCGACTCGTAGCTGGTGACTTCCATGCCGACGCAGACTTCCTGGACGATGGGGGCGGACCACTTCATGGCGTTTCTCCTGATATGATGTGACTAGGAAGGAAAGTTCAGCCGGCCTTGCGACCGCTTCCGCTCAGTTGAAGGTGTCGATCTCAGCCGACTCGTAGCTGGTGACTTCCATGCCGACGCAGACTTCCTGAACGATCGGGGCAGACCAGGTCATGGCGTTTCTCCTCTGTCGATGGGCAGAAGATAGGCGATGCGTTGGGCGCAATACAAGCGGGCCCTAGACTTATATTTCTCACAGGAGCCCGCCGCGCTGGCGCGGACTGGGCTCTGGAGCCGAATCGCCTGCGAGATCAACGATATGGTGCCGATGCGCGAGGATTTCAACGCGCGCAGGCCGCGCGTCCGCTTGACGGCTCAGGCGCCGAGGCGCAACGGGTCGCGCGCCGGTCGAGGCCGGCGATGCCTGAACCCATTCCAGCGATGCCGAGCGACGGACCCGACCGACCGATTCTGCCGAGACCCGTGACGCGCCCACCCGCCTGAGACCCTGTGCGGGGACGCCGCGCGCCCGGGCTCGGCCGGACGCGCGGGAGCCGTTGCCTCGAAGACGAGGCGAGGCCGATGAACGAGAGCGCCCCCTTCGACACCCGGGTCGATCCCTCCGTGCTCGCCGCGCGCCTGTCGGACGAGCGCGCGCCGGACATCGTGGAAGCCCTCAACGAGGAGGCGCCCGAGGTCGCCGCCGCAATCCTGCTCGGCCTGCCGCACGAGCGCGCGGTCGAGGTGCTCGACCAGCCCGAACTCGACTGCGCCGCCGACATCATCGAGATGCTGCCGCGCGACCGCGTCGCGGGCTACCTCTCGGGGATGTCGGCCGACCGGGTCACCGACATCTTCCGCGAGATCGAGGAGCCCGGCCGCTCGGATCTGCGCGCGCGTCTCGATGCCGAGACGTTAGGCGCCGTCGACCGCCTTATCGGCTACGGTGAGGAGACGGTCGGCTCGCTGATGACGACCGAGTTCGTCACCGTGCCGGCGAACTGGACGGTGGCGCAGACCCTCGACCACGTCCGGCAGGTCGAGAAGACCCGCGAGACCATCTACGCGATCTTCGTGCTCGACCCGCGCACCCGAGCGCTGACCAAGGCCGTCCCCCTGCGTCGGCTGATCTCGGGCGATCCGGAGGATAACGTGCTCTCGGTGGCACCCGGGCGGCGCCCGCTGGCCGTCTCTCCGACTGCGAGCCGCGAGGAGGCGGCACGGCTCATCTCGAAATACGATCTGCTGGCCCTGCCGGTCATCGATGCGGTCGGCCATGTGATCGGGATCGTCACCGTCGACGACATGATCGACGCGATGGTGGCGAAGCAGACGCAGGACGTGCAGCGCTTCGGCGGCATGGAGGCGCTGCCCGAGCCCTATATGGACATCGGCTTCCTCACGATGATCCGCAAGCGCGCGGGCTGGCTCTGCGCCCTGTTCCTCTCCGAGATGCTGACGGCCTCCGCCATGCAGGGCTTCGAGGGCGAACTCGAGAAGGCGATCGTCCTGACGCTCTTCATCCCCCTGATCATGAGTTCGGGGGGCAATTCTGGCTCTCAGGCGACCTCGCTGCTGATCCGCGCGCTCGCGCTGCAGCAGATCCGCCTGCGTGACTGGTGGAAGGTGGCGCTGCGCGAATTTCCCACCGGCATCGTGCTCGGCTCGATCCTGGGGCTGATCGCGGTGGCGCGCATCGCGATCTGGCAGGAGACGGGGCTCTACGATTACGGCACGCATTGGCCCCTGGTCGCGGCGACGGTCGGGGCGGCCCTCGTCGGCATCGTCACGTTCGGCTCGCTCGCCGGCTCGATGCTGCCGTTCCTGCTCCAGCGCGTCGGTTTCGATCCTGCGACCGCGTCGGCACCGTTCGTGGCGACGCTCGTCGATGTCACGGGCCTCGTGATCTATTTCTCGGTGGCGCTGCTGATCCTGCGTGGAACGCTCCTCTAGCGAGCCACCGCATCATTTGCAGTCTGCCTACTCCACGGGCAGCCTGCTGCATAACAATGCAATCGGCAGGTGGCATCACCTTATCAGACGGTCGAGGTGACGCCTGACTGGCCCGAATGCCGAAGGATGCGGCAGCGCTCGCGCGAGACTGCGCTACTTGCGCGAGGCCATCAGGTCGTGAGTCAGAACAGTGAGCTTGCCGATCAGGCCGGTGATGTCGGTGTGCTTGCACGACCACTGCGTTCCGACCGCCTCGCCGTCAGCCGAGACAGTGACCACCGCGACCGAGCGCAGCTTGCCCTCGCGCGCCAGGGCGAGCTGGTCCTGAAGGACCTCGATGACCGAGGCGATGGTTTCGTCGGGCTCTGCGGAGACCCGGGTCGGAAAGGCGACGACCGCCGCATTCTCGGATGACCGATGACGCTCACTCACTGTTCGGCTCCGTGCTGTGATGGCTCGAGCGACGGGTGCCAAGTCATTGTGCGGGCAGTAAGGCCGGGACCGCCACATATGTGTGGCCTGCGCGGTTTCGGGCTGGCTGTTGCAGGCGTGCAACGCAGGATCGATCGCAGGGCCGCGCTGCACCCCTGTCCTGTTGGAAGAAGCGAGGGCGGTGGTGCGGACGGCGGGACTCGAACCCGCACGGCCTTGCGGCCGCAAGATTTTAAGTCTCGTGCGTCTACCGGTTCCGCCACGTCCGCGCGGCCAGAGCGGTAGCGGGGGCGGCCTGTGAGATCAAGCGGCCCGTCATCCGGCGTCCGCGGACCATCCGTAGAGCCAGCCGTAGCGGTCGCGCATCCGGTCCGGACCGAGGCGACGCATCACGAGGTCGCGGGCAAGGCCGGTCAGCGCGCCGGCATGGTAGCTGCGCCCATTGGCGCGGGCGGCCCGCTGCACCCGTCGGGCGCGCTCCGTCCGCAGTGCCGCGTAGCGGTGGAGGGCCTGTGGTACGGCGGCCTCCGTGAGGCAGCGGGCGAGGACGGCCGCATCTTCGACCGCCAGCGCGGCACCCTGGGCCAGGAAGGGCAGGACCGGGTGAGCGGCATCGCCGAGGAGGGCGACGCGGCCCTGGGCGATGGGACGGGCCACCGACCGTTCGGCAAGCGACCAGACGAGCCAGGAATCGGGCCGCGCGAGCAGGTCGCGCAAGGGCGGGGCGGCATCGCGAAAATGGGCGCGCAACACGGCCGGCTCGCCGAGCCGACCCCAATCCTCGTCGCCCTGACGCTCCGGCACGATCGCCACGACGTTGAGGTCGCGCCCGCCCCGGATCGGGTAGTGCACCACGTGGCGGCCAGGACCGAGCCAGAGACCGGTGCGCTCGCCCGCGATCGCGTCCGGCAAGCCGTCGCGCGGCACGATCGCCCGCCAGGCCGCCATCCGGCCCTGGCGCAGGGGGGCGCCGTCGAGATGGCCGCGCAGGCGCGAGCGCAATCCGTCCGCGCCGATGACGAGATCGGCCTCGAGCGTCTCGTCGCGCGCCTCGCCCGCGCAGGTCAGGCGCACGCCATCCGCGGTCTCGGCGAGACCCGTCACGTCGCGCCCGACGAGGAGACGGATGTTCGGCCGGGCCCGCACCGCGTCGAGGAGCAGGGTCTGCAGGTCGGCCCGGTGGATGACGTAATAGGGCGCGCCGTAGCGGGCGCGCGCGGCCTGCCCGAGCGCCACGGCCCCGATCTCGCGCCCGGCGCGCAGATCGCGCACACAGACGCCCGGCGGCTCGGTCGCGGCGCGGCGCAGGGCCGCCGACAGGCCAAGCCCGCCGAGCACCCGGCTGGCATTCGGCGAGAGCTGGAGCCCGGCGCCGACCTCGCTGAAGGCGGTGCGGCGCTCGATCACCCGAACCGTATGCCCGGCATCGTGCAGGGTGAGCGCCGCCGTCAGGCCGCCGATCCCGGCGCCGACGATGGCGATGTCGAGGGCGGCCACGGCGGGGGGCGGCCCCGCCTACTCCGCCGCCGCCCGGGCGCTGTCCTCCCACAGGCAGGCGGCCGGATCGGATTCCGTCGCCTTCAGCCCAGGGCGGTAGCGGTAGAGCGTCGAGCAGTACTGGCAGATGATCTCGTTGTCGGCACCCATGTCGAGGAAAACGTGCGGGTGGTCGAACGGGGGCTTCGCCCCGATGCACATGAATTCCCGCGCGCCGACATGGATGACAGGCACGCCCAGGTCGTTGTGGAAGTGCGGAACCGCCTTGTCAGCCATCCTGGCGCCCTGCTCCTCGCGGCGGCGCTGACGACGCGCCCCGATCCCGATCGTGCCCCGCTTATGCCGCCAGCCTCGCGCCCGGCGCAAGCCTCGTCGCCGCGAGGCGAGGGCCGCACGGAGGATGCCGGCTCGATGCGCGCTTGGCGCGCCGGTCCCCGCGCCGTACATAGGCGGCGGACGTCTTTCAGATCAGCTCTTCATGACTCAGCACGATGAAGCCAGCGCGCAGGGTGCGCGCCGCGCGCCGGAACCGCCGATCCACGGCCCCGAGGGGTTCGCGGGCATGCGCAGGGCCGGGCGGCTCACCGCCGAGGCGCTCGACCTCCTGATGGAGGCGACGCAGCCCGGCGTCACCACCGAGGCGCTCGACCGGCTCGCCTACGAGTTCGCGATGGACCACGGCGCCTATCCGGCCTCGCTGCTCTACCGGGGCTATCCGAAGTCGATCTGCACCTCGATCAACCATGTGGTCTGCCACGGCATCCCCAACGACAAGCCGCTGCGCGAGGGCGACATCGTCAACCTCGACATCTGCCTGATCCTCGACGGCTGGCACGGCGATTCGAGCCGGATGGCCTTCGTCGGCGAGGTGCCGCGCAAGGCGGCGCGTCTGTGCGAGATCACCTACGAGGCCCTGATGCGGGGTGTGGCCGCGGTGAAGCCGGGTGGCTCGACCAACGATATCGGCCGCGCGATCCAGACCTTCGCGGAAGCCGAGCGCTGCTCGGTGGTGCGCGACTTCTGCGGCCACGGGCTCGGCCGCACCTACCACGACGCTCCGACCATCCTGCACTATGTCGAGGCGAGCTACGACGTGCCCCTCAAGCCGGGGCAGTTCTTCACCATCGAGCCGATGATCAATCTCGGCCGCCCCGCCGTGAAGGTGCTCTCAGACGGCTGGACCGCGGTCACCCGCGACCGCTCGCTCTCGGCCCAGTTCGAGCACACGGTCGCCGTGACCGAGACCGGCGTCGAGATCTTCACGGCCTCGCCCAAAGGCCTGCACCAGCCCGTCAATCCCGCCGGCACCTGATATGGGCCGCCGGCCGCGCGACGCCGTGGAGCCCGGGCTCGCGGAAGCCGCGCCGGAGCCCGCGGAGCCGCATTATCACGGCCACCGCGAGCGTCTGCGCGCCCGGTTCGCGCAAGGCGGTGCCGACGCGCTCGCCGATTACGAACTCCTGGAGCTCGTGCTCTTCCGGGCGATCCCGCGGCGGGACGTGAAGCCGCTCGCCAAGGCGCTGGTCAGCCGGTTCGGCAGCTTCGCGGAGGTGCTCGGCGCCGAGCCCGCCCGCCTCTCCGAGGTCGAGGGCGTCAGCGCCGGCGTGATCGCCGATCTCAAGCTGATCGAGGCGGCCGGACGGCGGCTCGCCCGCGGCGCCATCCTGGAGCGACCGCTCCTGTCGTCGTGGTCGGCCGTGCTCGACTATTGCCGCGCCACCATGGCCTTCTGCACGCGCGAGGAGTTCCGCGTGCTCTTCCTCGACAAGCGCAACCACCTGATCGCCGACGAGGTGCAGGGCCGCGGCACCGTCGACCACACGCCGGTCTATCCCCGCGAGGTGGCGCGCCGGGCTCTCGAACTGTCGGCCACCGCGATCATCCTCGCCCACAACCATCCCTCGGGCGATCCGGCCCCCTCGGCGGCCGATGTGCGCATGACGCGCGACGTGATCTCGGTTCTCGAACCCCTTGGAATCGTCGTCCACGACCACATCATCCTCGGCCGGGGGGGACATGCCAGCCTCAAAGGTCTGAAATTGATCTGAGGCTGTCTCAAGCCAGCCCGTGGCGGGAGACCGCGCCGGCTTGGCATGGCGCGCCTCTTGCCTCTAGCGTGGGGTATCTGGGAGGCACCTGTATGGCGGGCGTGGCGTTCGATGAGATGACCGGGCTGGATGGCCCGGCGGTGAGCGCCGCCGAGGTCCGCGAGGCCTACGGGCAGCTCCGGGCCTGGCTGGACGCGACGCCGTCCGAGCACTTCAACACCCGGCGCAGCCAGGCGGAGCTGCTGTTCCGGCGCATCGGCATCACCTTCGCGGTCTACGGCGACAACGAATCGACCGAGCGGCTGATTCCGTTCGACATCATCCCGCGGGTGCTCACCAAGCCGGAATGGAGCTTCCTGGAGCGCGGGCTGAAGCAGCGCGTCACCGCGATCAACGCCTTCCTGAAAGACGTGTACGGGGCGCAGGAATGCATCAAGGCGGGCATCATCCCCGCCGACCTCGTCTACCGGAACGCGCATTACCGCATGGAGATGCGGGGCTTCCGCGTGCCGCACGACCTCTACGTCCACATCGCCGGGATCGACATCGTCCGCACCGGCGAGAACGATTTCTTCGTGCTGGAGGACAATGCGCGCATCCCCTCGGGCGTGTCCTACATGCTGGAGAACCGGGAGGTGATGCTGCGCCTGTTCCCGGACCTGTTCTCGCGCCACCGGGTGGCGCCGGTCGAGAACTATCCGGACGCGCTGCTGGCGACGCTGCGCAGCCTCGCGCCGACGACCGCGACTCGCGATCCGACCTGCGTGCTGCTGACCCCGGGCCGCTATAACTCGGCCTTCTACGAGCACTCCTTCCTGGCGGACAAGCTCGGCGTCGAACTGGTGGAGGCGTCCGACCTCTTCACCAAGGACGACGTCGTCTACATGCGCACCACCGAGGGGCCGCGCCGGGTCGACGTGATCTATCGCCGCCTCGACGACGACTTCCTCGACCCGCTCGTGTTCCGGCCGGATTCGGTGCTCGGCGTGCCGGGCCTCATGAACGCCTACGAGCGCGGGACCGTCACGCTCGCCAACGCGGTCGGCACCGGCGTCGCCGACGACAAGGCGGTCTACAGCTACATGCCGGAGATCGTGAAGTTCTTCACCGGCGAGGAGCCCATCCTGCACAACGTGCCGACCTGGCGCTGCCGCGAGAAGGAGGCCTTCGCCTACGTGATGGACAACCTCAAGGACCTCGTCGTGAAGGAGGTCAACGGATCGGGCGGCTACGGCATGCTGGTGGGTCCGCACGCCACCAAGCGTGAGATCGACGAGTTCGGGCGGCGCCTGCGCCACGCGCCCGACGGGTTCATCGCCCAGCCGACCCTCTCGCTCTCGACCTGCCCGACCTTCGTTGCCTCGGGGGTCGCCCCCCGCCATGTCGATCTCCGGCCCTTCGTGCTCTGCGGCGCGGACGAGATCCGCATCGTGCCGGGTGGCCTGACCCGCGTCGCCCTGAAGGAGGGTTCGCTCGTGGTGAATTCCAGCCAGGGCGGCGGCACCAAGGACACCTGGGTTCTCGACGCCTGACGCGCCGCGCGACCTGAGACCTATCCTTCAACGCGGTCCCGGGCCGGCCCGGGATCAACCCAGCGAAGTACCCATGCTGTCTAGGACCGCCGACAACCTCTACTGGCTCTCGCGCTACGTCGAGCGCGCCGAGTTCGTGGCGCGCATCCTCGACGCCGCGCACCGCCTCGCCTCGCTGCCGACGAACTACGGCGGCGGCGAGACCAACGAATGGGCCTCGGCGCTGGCGTCCGCCGGTGATCCGGAGGCGTTCAAGGCCCATTACGATGGAATCAACAGCCACACGGTCTGCGACTTCCTCGCCTTCAGTCCAAAGAACCCGTCCTCGATCCGAACCTGCATCGAGACGGCACGCGAGAATGCCCGCGCCGTGCGCACGGCACTCACCACGGAGATGTGGGACACGATCAACGGGGCCTGGCTGGAGCTGCGCTCCTACGAGGGCCGTGATCTGACGCGCGACGAGTTCTCGCGCTTCCTCGATTGGGTGAAGGGCATCTCGCTGACCTTCGATGGCTCGGCCTACCGCACCATGCTCCGGAACGACGCCTACTGGTTCACCCGCCTCGGAACCGCGCTCGAGCGGGCCGACAACACCGCCCGCATCCTCGATGTGAAGTACCAGATCCTGCTGCCGGCCAGCGAGAAGGTCGGCGGCAGCCTCGACTACTTCCAGTGGACCACGATCCTGCGCGAGGTCTCCGCCTTCACGGCCTATCACTGGGTCTACCGCGAGAGCATCAAGCCGCTCCTCGTCGCTGACCTGCTCATCCTCAACCGGCAGATGCCGCGCTCGTTCGCGAGCTGCTACGGCATGCTGGTGGAGCATCTCGACCTGATCGCCGACGCCTATGGCCGACGCGGTCCGAGCCAGAGGCTTGCCAGCAACATGCTGGCCAAGCTCGAGGGTGACAATATCGACCGCATCTTCGCCTCGGGCCTGCACGAGTTCGTCACCGGCTTCATCGGGGAGAACAACCGGGTCGGCGCGGCGATCGCCGAGCAGTACCTGGTCTGACGGATCGCTGGGCCGGGTTGCGCCGAGGCCCCTGCCACGGCGCATCGTTCCGCGCCAAACCGGCCGCCCGTTCGGCGCGGAGCACTCTGGGATAGACACCCGCATGCGCATCTGTGTGGTCCACGAGACCCTCTACACCTACGAGCAGCCGGCCCGCGGCCTGATCCAGGTCCTGCGCCTGACGCCCCGCGACCATGACGGGCAATATGTCCGCCGCTGGCGCATCGACACCTCCGTCGACGGGCGCCTGACCGAGCGCGAGGACGGTTTCGGCAATATCGTGCACTGGTTCACGCCGGACGAGCCGGCCGATTCGCTGACCATCCGCGTGGCCGGCGAGGTCGACACCTTCGAGACGCACGGCATCGTGCGCGGCGCTGTCGAGCGCCTGCCCGATCTGTTCTATCTGCGCGAGAGCGATCTCTGCGTTCCCGATGCCGAGATCCAGGCTTTCGCCGAGACGGTGGCTGCGGCGGGCGACCGGGCGGAGCTGCCGATCCTGCACCGGCTGCTTGCCGCGGTGCACGAGAAGGTCGCCTTCGTGCGTGCGCCCGCCGGCCAGGCGGTGCCCGCCCCCAAGGCCTTCGCGGCCGGGACCGGCAATTGCCAGGACGTCGCCCATGTCTTCATCGCCGCCGCGCGCCACCTGCAGATCCCGGCGCGCTACGTCTCGGGCTACCGCAAGCGCGAGGACGAGGCGGAGGACGGTGAGGCGCCGCATGGCTGGGCCGAGGCACTGGTGCCCGATCTCGGCTGGGTCGCCTTCGACCCGGCCCACGGCGCCGGCACCTCGGAGAACTATGTGCGTGTCGCCTGCGGCCTCGACTACCTCGGCGCCGCCCCGATCCGCGGCAGCCGCACGGGCGGCGGCACGGAGACGCTGGACGTGCGCCTCAAGGTGGAGCAATCCCAGGCCGCCAGACAATCCTGATTCTCGAAACCAAGAGCCCGCGGCCCGGGGGTTGAGCCAGCGGGCGGGGGCGTTCGTTCGATGACCTACTGCGTCGGCCTGCTCGTCGAGGACGGGCTCGTGATGGTCGCCGATACCCGCACGAATGCGGGGCTCGACGACATCTCGACCTACCGCAAGCTGCACCATTTCAGCGTGCCCGGCGAGCGCGTGATGCTGCTGGCTTCGGCCGGCAACCTCTCGATCACGCAATCGGTGCTGAGCCTGCTCTCGGAGGGCGTCCCCGGCGAGGAGGACGAGCCCGCACAGAAGCTGATCGAGGCGCCGACCATGTTCCAGGCGGCGCAGCTCATCGGTCGGGCGATCCGCCGGGTCCGGTCGATCGAGCAGGCCGGGTTCGATGCGGCGCAGATCCGCTTCTCGATCTCGCTGCTCTTCGGCGGCCAGATCGGCACCGAGCCGATGAAGCTCTACCTGATCTACTCCGCCGGCAATTTCATCGAGTGCTCGACCGACGCGCCCTTCCTGCAGATCGGCGAGCACAAATACGGCAAGCCGATCCTCGACCGCGCGGTGAAGTTCGAGACCGACCTGTACGACGCGCTCAAGATCGGCCTCGTCTCGATGGATTCGACCATGCGCTCGAATCTCGGCGTCGGCCTGCCCATCGACATCGCGGTGGCGCGCCGCGGCGCCCTCGACCTCGAGGTCAATCACCGGATCGAGGCGGGCGAGACCTATTTTCACGACCTGCGCGAGCGCTGGTCCGCCGCACTTCGGGCTGCCCATCGGGCGATCCCGCGGCCGCCCTACGGCCCCCCGGCACCGGCCAAATAGGCGCGACGCCTCACTGCGCCCGGTTCCAGGCCTCCAGCAAGCGCCGGGTCGCGGTGCCGGGATCGGGGGCGGACATGACCGCTCCCATCACGGCGCAGGCGGCTGCGCCCGCCGCCCGGCAGGCCCCGACCGTATCGGCGGTGACGCCGCCGAGCGCCACGATGGGAAGGCCGGGTGCCGTCCGGATGGCGTCCGGACCGAGGGCGGGGCCGTAGCCCGGTTTGCTCGCGCTCGGGAAGATCGGGCTCAGGGTGGCGTAGTCGGCCCCCCGCGCGGCGGCCTCGGCGGTCTCGGTGGAGCTATGGGCTGAGAGGCCGATCAGGGCCCGCGTCCCGAGCCGGTTTCGAGCCGCACCGATCCGGTCGCCGTGTCCGCCACCGAGATGCACGCCGTCCGCGCCGAGTTCCGCGGCGAGGTCGAGATCGGACCCGATCGTGAGCGTGCCGCCCTCCGCGAACACGCGCTCGGCGACCCGTTCCGCCAGGCGGCGGCGCTCGTCGCGAGGCAGGTCGCGGTCGCGGAACCAGACCCAGGAGCCGCCGGCCCCGAGGAAGGCCGCCACCGTCTCGGTGAGCGGCCGGGTGGCCCCGAGCCGGTCGGTGACGAGGAGGAGAGGCCCGGGAAGGCGGGAACGCGGCCCGGCACGGGCCGCGGAATCCGGCGACGGGTCTGGCACGCTCTCCTTCACGAACCGGCATCCCCCTCGGCGCACGTCGCCAAGGAGGCCTAACCGATCGTTACGCCGACGGCTATAACGTCAAGTCCTTGTCCGGACAGCTTTCTCGTCCGGTTAGGAGCCGACCAGACCGAGTTGCGGGCTCGACGGCTCGGCCCGGCCGCGCCGCGGGATGCGCCCGGCGCGATGCGCGTCGCGGCCGGCTTCCACCGCGTGGCGCATGGCGCGCGCCATACGGACGGGATCGTCGGCCTTGGCGACCGCGGTGTTGATCAGGCAGGCGGACGCGCCGAGTTCCATGGCGATCACTGCGTCCGAGGCGGTGCCGATCCCGGCATCGACCACGACGGGCACCTTGGCCCGGCGGCAGATCAGTTCGAGATTGGCCGGGTTTGCCACTCCCATCCCAGAGCCAATCAGCGAACCCATCGGCATCACCGCGGCGCAGCCGATATCCTCCAGCCGCTGGCAGACTATCGGGTCGTCGTTGCAGTAGGGCAGCACCACGAAGCCGTCATCCACGAGGTGGCGGCAGGCCTCGATCAGCTCCGCGACGTCCGGGTAGAGCGTCTCGCGGTCGCCGATCACCTCGACCTTGATCCAGTTGGTGTCGAGCGCCTCGCGGGCGAGCTCGGCCGTGACGATGGCATCGCGGGCGGTCTCGCAGCCGGCGGTGTTCGGCAGGAAACGCTTGCCCTTGAGGATCCGCACCGTGTCGGAGCCGTGGCCCTGCAGCGAGACCCGGCGGATCGAGGCGGTGACGATGTCCGCGCCGCTCGCCTCGACGGCGTCGCGCAGGATCGCTTGGCTCGGATAGCCGGCGCTGCCGATGAACAGGCGCGAGGCGAGGCGCACGCCCGCGATCACAAGGGCGTCGTCGCTGTCCGGGCCGGTGCCCTGGCGCAGCGGCGTGACGGTCTGGGGGTCGCTCATGCTTCAGCCTCCCTGCATGGCGCGGACGATCTCGATGCGGTCGCCCTCGCTGACGGGCGTGCCCGCCCAGTCGCGACGGCGCACGACGCGCCCGTTGAGGGCGATAGCGATGCCCTCCGGGCTCTCGATGCCGGTCTCCTCGGCTTCGGCCCGGAAAACGGCCTCGACGGTGTCAGCCTCGGCAGTCCGGGGCTCGCCGTTGATCAGCAGGTTCATGCGAAGGCCCTCACGGTCTCCGTGCGCCCGAAGCGTGCCACGGTGAAGGGGCGCGCCACGTCGGGGAGCGCGCCCGCGGTCAGCAGCGCCGCCACCGCGTCCGCGGTGACCGGGGCCAGCAGGTACCCATTGCGGTGGTGTCCCGTCGCGGCGACGAGGCCCGGCGCCAGCGTGTCGATGATCGGGGCGTCGTCGTCCGAGGTGGGGCGGTAGCCGCTCCACACAGCCTCGACCGCCATCTCCTCGATGCCGGGCAGAACCCGGCGCGCGCCTTCGAGCAGGGCATAGAGCCCGCCCGCGGTGACGCCGGGCCGGAAGCCGCAATCCTCCACCGTCGCCCCGACGATGAGATGCCCGTCGCCTTTCGGCGCCATGTGCACCTGCTCGGTCCAGACCATCTGCGACAGCGTGCCCGTCTGTCGTGTGGTGCGCAGGGCGATCGACTGGCCCTTCAGCGGGCGGACCGGCAGGGCGAGGTGCTCGGGCAGCAGGCCGCTCTCGCCGCTCCAGGCGCCGCTCGCCAGCACGGTGGTGCCCGCCGCGATGGTGCCGCGCGCCGTGTGCAGGCCGGTGACCCGTCCGTTGGTCCAGAGGAGCCCCGTCGCGGCGCAGGCCTCGATGATCGCGACGCCTGCCGCGCGACAGGCGGCGGCGAGCGCCGCCATCACGAGGCGCGGGTCGACCTGATGATCGAGCGGGCAGAGCACCCCCGCGGTGACGGAGGGGCGGAGCGTCGGCTCGCGGCGGCGGACCTCGGTGCCCGACAGCCATTCCGCGGCGACGCCCGAGCGCCGTTGCAGATCGTAGCGGAAGCGCAGGCGGTCGACCTCGTCGCGGCCGATGGCGAGGACCAGCGTGCCGTCCTCGCGGTAATCGATGTCGATGCCGGACGCGGCCTGGAGGTCGTCGCGGAAGCCCGGCCAGCGCCGCAGCGAGTCGAGGGCGAGGGGCAGGAGCAGGTCGGAGCCCGGCTCGTGCTCGGCCGCCGGCGCCAGCATGCCGGTGGCGGCGAGGCTCGCGCCCGCGCCGATCGTGTCGCGCTCCACAACGACGACCGAAAGCCCGGCCTGGGCGAGGCGCCACGCGGCGGCGAGGCCGATCAGGCCGCCGCCGACGATCGCCACATCCGCGCGCTGAGGAAGGGTCGGGCCGTCCGCTGTCGCGCCAAGGCCGCGCCTGTGTCCGATGGGGGAGGCGGGCCAGGATGCCGCGCTCGTTGCCACGCTCGAGATCTCCGCGTCTGCCCGCAGGGATCGATGGCCTTGCTTCTGAGAAGCTGTGGCTCCGTTGCGGAGCCCGCGGTCCAATCCCTACGCCGGTATGAGCCGGATCAGGTTCGAAGGATTTCCGCGCCGCATGCTCGAAGAGCGTGCCAGCGGTTTCTCAGCCCCTTGCCGGGGATCTCCCTGGAACAGGCCGAGATGTGGACCCGCCCGGCCGCGAGGTCAAGACGCCGGGCTGCGCGGGCGCGGACGATAGACCGGCATCGGCTCGCGGAACCCGTCCAGCGTATGCTCGCCGATGAGAACGGGATCGCCCCAGAGGAAGTCCACGAACGGCTTCGACATCAGGAGAGGCTCACCGAGCAGGCGGTTGAGCCGGGCGAGGCGGCTCGCGAGATTCACGTCGCGGCCGATCACCGTGAAGTCGAGGCGCGCGCCCGAGCCGACATTGCCGTAGGCCGCCTCGCCGTGGTGCAGCGCGATGCCCGCCGCCACCGGCACGGTGAACTGGTGGAGTGCGTTGGCTTCCTCGAGCGCCGCCAGCGCCGTCTCGGCGGCCGTCAGCGCGCCCTTGGCCGCACCGCCGAGATCGTCGCCGGGCTCGCGGAAGATCGCGAGCAGGCCGTCGCCGAGATATTTCAGCACCTCGCCGCCCTCGCGCTCGATGGGCGGCACGAGGCAATCGAAGAAGACGTTGAGGAGATCGACCGCCTCCTCCGGCGTCATGTCGGCGGAGATCCGCGTGTAGTCGCGCATGTCGGCGAACAGGATCGCCGAGCGGATTCGCTTGACTTGGCCGCGCCGGATATCGCCCGACAGGATCGCCCGGTGCGGCTCGTCGCCGACATAGATGCGCAGCACATGGTCGAGCTGCTTGTTGACGAGGCGCATCTCCATCACGGCGGCCAGCGCCGGCATGACGAAGCGCAGGATCGCGATGTCCTCGTCGCGGAATCCATCGGCTGCGCGGGTGGCGAAGGTGATGCCGTTGCGGGTGCCGTTGGTGAAGAAGAGGGGCGCGACCACATAATGCGTGTAGCCGTCGGCCTTCAGCTCGGGGATGATCGCATAGGTGTCGTCGGGCGTCTCGGCGAGATCGAGGAGCAGCCATGCGCCGCTCTCGTGCACCGTGAAGAACGGGCTCGCCCGGTAGGCCTTCTCGGAGACTTCCCCGTGCGGGAATAGCCGCACGGTCGAGCCGGATTCCGCGGTCCAGACGCGGCCGATGCCGGAATACTCGGAATGCAGCGTGTCGATCGCGGTCGAGGCGCGGTCGACCGGCACGCCGATCGCGTTGAGCCGTTGCGCGAGGCCGGAGAGCAGATCGTTGGCTTGCGGCAGCCGCGCGCCTTCGCTGAGCAGCCAGTCGCGGATCGCGACGCAGGGTTGCAGCGCGCCGAAGGGGACATCGTCCGCCTCCGACCCGTCGGCCAGCGCGGTCGGTGGCGATCGCGGAGCGTCCTCGTCGAGCATCGGTCGAAGGTGGGTTCTCGGCGGGGCAAAGCAAGGCTTGGCCCTGCATGGCCAAGCTATCGCGCAGAAGTTGGGCGGGACGACGGCCGACACGTCGGCAGGATCGAACAGCCCGGTCGAACACCTGAGTCTAGGCGCCTGCGCGGCAGCGGACCAGCCCGACCGCTCGGTTTTCCGCGGACCGTGCGATCCGAGTCTTCGACGCGGCGAGGCGTCGGAGCGTTGAAGTCACGTCCGCGTGAGAACGCTTGCATGCCAATTGTGAGACGTCGATAAGCCCGAACGTCGAGCTTCAACCCGCCGGGATCTGGGGCATCACGCGTTCGGGTTTGATCAGTGGCGATCCAATCCTTTATCTTCGACTCCAGCGAGGAGGACGGCACCTTCGAGGGATACCGGTCCCTCTATGCCGGTGGCTCGGACGTGTCGGCGACCGGCGAGCGCTTCCGCGCCCGCGTGGACGCCCACCGGCTCGGCCGCATGATCGTGTTCGACCGGCGGCTCGGCGGCGTGATGCACAGCCGGGATGGCGGCCGCGTCCGACGTGATGGGTTCGACCATTTCACCATCCAGCTCCTACGCAGCGGTCGGTTCCATGGCGGCAGCCTGGGCAGCGAGCGCCTGCTCGATCCGGGCGAGGTGATCCTGTTCGACATGACCTGTCCGCAGCGCACCCGCGCGGACGGAGCGCATTTCGTCACCGTCAGCCTCGCGCGTGATCTGATCGAAGCCGTCTTGCCCGATGCACGCCGCCTGCACGGCGAGATCCTGCCCGCCGCAGCCGCTGGGCTCCTCGCGGATCTGATGGAGTCTCTCGCCCGCCGCGCCGGTTCGCTGTCGCCCGAGACAGCCGGCCGGACTTCGCGCGCGCTTGCCGAATTGCTCGCGGGGGCGTTCGGAGCGCCGGACGCGCTCGCCGAATGTGCCCACGACGCCGCGGCCGACCTGCGCCGCCAACGCGCGGAAACCTATATCGAGGCGCATCTGCACGATCCGCGCCTCGATCCGGAGCGCGTCGCCGACGCGCTCGCTCTCTCGCGCACAACGCTCTACGGCCTGTTCGCGCAATCGGGCGGCGTCGCCCGCCATATCCTGACGCGCCGCCTCGAGCGGCTGAGATCCGCGCTCGGACGGCCGAGCGAGACGCGCTCGGTCACGACACTGACCTACGATCACGGCTTCACCAGCGAGAGCCATTGCAGCAGGGCCTTCCGCGCGGCCTTCGGCATGCCGCCCGGCCGATATCGCAGCGAGATGGAGCGGCTCCGGGTCACCGGAACGGGGAGCGCGCTGGCCTCCGAGACGGGGGCGATGCTCGCCGCCTGGTCGCGGGCCCTGGCCTGAGCGACCGCATCGGCGTCCCGATGCGCGCGATCCGCATCCGCGCGGCCTCGGGCTGGTCGCTGGCAGCCCTGCTCGCCGCGACGCAACTCCTCGCCTTCAGCGACCGCTTCCTGCTGACCCTGGTGGCGACGCCGCTCAAACAGGCCTTTGCCCTGAGCGACGCCGAGCTTGGCCTGCTGCAGGGCTCGGCCTTCGCGCTACCCTACGCACTGGCGCTGCCCATCGTCGGCGTGTTGTCCGATCGTGGCGGCCAACGCGGATTGCTGCTTGCCGGCGTCGCGCTGTGGAGCGGGGCGACGCTGGCCTGCGGCCTCGTCGGCGGCTTCGCGGCCCTGTTTGCGGCGCGCGCCGTCCTCGGCCTCGGACAGGCTGTGGTGGGGCCGGCTGCGCTCTCCGTGATGGCGACGCGGCTCGAGCGTGCGCGGCTCGGCAGAGCGGTCTCTCTGCTGACGGCCGGCGCAACCCTCGGCCGCAGCTTCGCGCTGCTGCTCGGTGGTGCGGCTCTCGCCTGGCTCGGGGCCCGGGGCGGCATCGTCCTGCCCGGGCTGAGGCCGCTCGCCCCGTGGCAGGCGCTGTTCGTGCTCGCCGTGCTGCCGAACGCCCTGATCGCCGTTCTGCTGCTGCGCGTGCCGCCGAGCCCGGTCCGGGTCGCGGGCCCGTCCGGTGCCGCGGTCGCCTGGCTCGTGCGTCGGCGGGCCGCCTACCTGCCGCACGCGGCGGCGGCAATCGCCTCCGTCCTGATGTCCCAGACGCTGACCGCCTGGGCGCCGACCTTCTACGTCCGGGTTTTCGGACTGAGCCCAGCCGAGAGCGGCCTGCGTCTCGGCCTGCTCGTTCTCGTGGCGGCGCCGCTCGGACATCTGGCCGGGGGCGGCCTCCTCGACCGGCTGCGCCGGCGCGGGCGAGAGGCGGCAGCGCCCCTGCTGCTCGGATCCGGATTGTGCCTGGCCGTGCCGGCAACCGCGCTGACGGCCCTGGCGCCGAGTCTCGCTCTCTCCTCCGCCGGGTTCGCCGTGCTCGTGGCGACGCTCGGCTTCACCGGGCCGCCTGGCCTTGCCGGGATCCAGGTCCTGACGCCGCGGCGGCTGCGGGGCCGAGTCAGCGCCCTGTTCCTGGCGGCCACGACTCTTATCGGAATCGGCACTGGACCGTTCCTCGTCGGGCTCCTCAACGATCGGGTCTTCGGCGAGTCGGGGGTCGGCCGGGCCTTGGTCGCGGTCTTCACCGTGACGGGAGCGCTCGGAGCTCTGGCGGCGATCCGGGCGCACCGCCGCTGGCGCGCACCGGCCCCGAAACGGAACCGGCCGCCCCGAGGGACGGCCGGCTGAGCGCGATCAGTTGTCGAGGAAGCTTCTGAGCTTCCGCGACCGGCTCGGATGCTTGAGCTTCCGCAGCGCCTTCGCCTCGATCTGGCGGATGCGCTCGCGGGTCACCGAGAACTGCTGGCCGACCTCCTCGAGGGTGTGGTCGGTGTTCATGCCGATGCCGAAGCGCATGCGCAGCACGCGCTCCTCGCGCGGCGTGAGCGAGGCGAGCACGCGCGTCGTGGTCTCGCGCAGGTTCGACTGGATCGCCGCGTCGATCGGCAGAACGACGTTCTTGTCCTCGATGAAGTCGCCGAGATGGCTGTCCTCCTCGTCGCCGATCGGCGTCTCGAGGGAGATCGGCTCTTTGGCGATCTTGAGGACCTTGCGCACCTTCTCCAGCGGCATGGCCAGCTTCTCGGCCAACTCCTCCGGTGTCGGCTCGCGCCCGATCTCGTGCAGCATCTGGCGCGAGGTGCGGACGATCTTGTTGATCGTCTCGATCATGTGCACCGGAATGCGGATGGTGCGCGCTTGGTCGGCGATCGAGCGGGTGATCGCCTGCCGGATCCACCACGTGGCGTAGGTCGAGAACTTGTAACCGCGGCGGTACTCGAATTTGTCGACCGCCTTCATCAGGCCGATATTGCCTTCCTGAATCAGATCGAGGAACTGCAGGCCGCGGTTGGTGTACTTCTTGGCGATCGAGATCACGAGGCGGAGATTGGCCTCGATCATCTCCTTCTTGGCCTGGCGCGCCTCGCGCTCGCCCTTCTGGACCATGTTGACGATGCGGCGGTACTCGCCGATCTCCAGGCCGGTCTCGGAGGCGAGGTTGACGATCTGCTCGCGCAGGTCCCGGACCTGGCGCCCGCCCTTCTCGACGAGGTTCTTCCAGCCCTTGCCGCCGAGCGTGGCGACGCGCTCCATCCAGTTCGGATCGAGCTCGTAGCCCTGGTAGTGGCGCAGGAACTCGTCGCGCGCGACGCCGTGGCTCTCGGCGTAGCGCATCAGTCGGCCCTCGTGGCTGATGAGCTGCTTGTTGATGCCGTAGAGCTGCTCGACCAGCGCCTCGATGCGGTTGTTGTTGAGCGAGAGCGACTTCACGTCGGCGACGACGGTGTCCTTCAGTTCGCCCTGCGCCTTCTCCTGCGCCTCGGTGGCGGCGGTCCCGGAGGCGCGGCGCTCGGCGCCCTCGTTCTGCAGGCGGCGCAGCTTGCGGTAGTTGTTGGCAATCGCGTCGAAGGTCTCCAGGACCCGCGGCTTGATCTCCGCCTCCATCGCCGCGAGGGAGACGTTGTTCTCCATGTCGTCTTCGTCGTCCGCGCCTTCCGGAGGCGTGGCCTCGCCGTCGCCGTCCTCGGACTCGTCGCCCTCGGTGAGCTGCGGGCCGTTGCGGCCGTCCGGGCCGGCATAGGTCGCCTCGAGGTCGATGATGTCGCGCAGCAGCACCTTGCCGTCGACGAGCTCGTCGCGCCAGATGATGATGGCCTGGAAGGTCAGCGGGCTCTCGCAGAGGCCGGCGATCATCGCTTCACGGCCGGCCTCGATGCGCTTCGCGATGGCGATCTCGCCCTCGCGCGACAGCAGCTCGACCGAGCCCATCTCGCGCAGATACATGCGCACGGGGTCGTCCGTGCGGTCGGTCGGCTCGCGCGTCGTGGTCGTCACCGCAACGGCGCGGGCCGGCGCGACCTCGGCGACCTCCGTGCCCTCTGCGCCTTCCTCGTCGTCGGCGGCCTCGCCGTTGGCAGCCTTCTCGCCGGCCGCCTCGTCGGTCTCCTCGGCCTCGACGACGTTGATGCCCATCTCCGAGAGCTGGGCGAGGACGTCCTCGATCTGGTCCGGATCCGACTGACCGTCGGGCAGGACCTCGTTGACCTCCTCGTAGGTGATGTAGCCGCGCTTCTTGGCGAGCTTCACCATCCGCTTGACCGACGCGTCGGTCAGGTCGAGGAGCGGTCCATCCGTCTGCTGCTCCGGAGCGGTGTCCGCCTCATCCCGTTCCGTTGCCTTCGTCGCCATGATCAGCCTATTGTTTGTCCGGCAGCCCGGCCGACGGGGGCTCGAGGCCGCTCCGCGTCAACCACGCCGCGATGCATGTAGCGCTTCCGGACCCTCCGGCAGCACCCGTCCCACCGTCCTGTATGCAAGCCTGACGCTTGACCGATTGTTAACCATGCCGCACGAATGCGGCGCGCTCGTGCCTTTGCACGAGCATCAGGGCACAGTCGAGTCGGTCGTGTCCGGCAGGTCAGCCTCCGCCTCCGCTGCTATGACGATCGCCAGCCCCTCCTTGGCCTGACAGAGCCAGGACCAGTTCGCCTCGGTCGGCTCTTCAGCGAAGGCCCGCTCTGCCTGACGGAGTTCGCTATGTAGCGCGCCTGCCTTGCGGTGCAAGATCATGGCTTGCCGGAGCGCGTCTTCGCAGAGCGCAGGATCCGCATGCGGCTCCAGCGTCTTGCGGTCCCGGGCCCGCGCCATCGCGACAAGGCGTTCGGCCGACTCAGCGAGGCCCGATCGGCCCAAGCGCGCCTCTACCACTGCCCGATCCGGGTCGCCAGTCTCCGCTGCGCAGTCGAGCAGGAGGGAGAGGACGGCACGCGCGTCGGGATGCTCGAATTCGAGGATCATCAATTCGTCGGCAAAGGTGCCGATCATCTGCGGATGCACGAGGAGCAGGGCCGCGATCACGGCCTCGCGCACCGGCGCCGCCCCCGCGAAGCCCGCCGACGCCGTCACCGAGGCGCTCGGAGTCGAGCGCAGGCGCGGGGAGGGGGCCGCCTCGGCGAAGCGGCCCCGGCGCTGGAACCCGCCGGGCCGGGGCGCGCCCGCAGCTTGGCTGCCGCGCCCGCCGGCCCGGGGGGAGAGGCCGCGCAGGCGCTCCTCGATCTCGTCGCGGTAGTAGCGGCGCACCGTCTCGTCGCGGATGCCATTCACCGTCTCGCGCAGGGTGGACGCGAGCCGTGCCCGCCGCTCCGGCGTGTCGGCCGGCCCCGATTCGAGGGCCCGGGTCCAGAACACCTCGACCAGCGGCTTGGCGGCGGCGAGCACGCGGTCGATCGCCGCCGACCCTTCCGAGCGGAGCAGATCGTCCGGGTCCTGGCCCTCGGGCAGCACGGCGAAGCGCAGCGACTTGCCGGGCGACAGCATCGGCAGGGCCACGTCGAGGGTGCGGTGGGCGGCGCGCTGGCCGGCTCCGTCGCCGTCGAAGCAGAGGATCGGTTCGTCGGCATGCCGCCAGAGCAGGGTGATCTGCTCCTCGGTCAGCGCGGTGCCGAGCTGGGCCACGGTGTTCGGATGCCCCGCGAGCGTCATCGCGATGGCGTCGACATAGCCCTCGACGGTGATGATCGTGCCGCGATCATGCGCGGGCTTCCGGGCCTGGTGCAGGTTGTACAGGCCCTGCCCCTTGTGGAAGAGCGGGGTCTCGGGCGAGTTCAGGTACTTGGCCTTGGCATCCGCCTGCATCGCCCGGCCGCCGAAGGCGATGACCCGGCCGCGCGCATCGCAGATCGGGAACATGATTCGGTCGCGGAAGCGATCGTAGGGGACGGCGATATCCTCGCCCGTGACCAGAAGGCCGAGCTCGGCCATCAGATCCCTGTCGACATCCTTGCCCGCCAGGTGGTCGCGCAGGCCGAAGCGCTCGGCCGGCGCGTAGCCGATGCGGAAGCGCGCGACCGTCTCGCCCATCAAACCGCGCCGATCGAGATAGGCGCGGGCATTGGCGCCGACGCTCGACCGGAGCCGCTCCTCGAACCAGAGGGCCGCCATCTCCATCACCTCGACGGCGCCCCGCCGCTTCGATTCGAGGGCCATGGTGTCGGCGGACGGGGCCGGCAGGACCACGCCCGCCTCGCCCGCCAGCCGCTCGACGGCCTCGGGGAAGCTCAAGCCCTCCGTCTCCATCAGGAACCTGAACACGTCGCCGTGCTTGCCCGATGAGAAGCAGTGGTAGAACTGCTTCTGGTCGTTCACGTAGAAGGAGGGTGTCTTCTCGGCGTTGAACGGCGACAGGCCGCGCCATTCGCGGCCGGCCTTCTTCAGCTTCACGCGCCGCCCGACCACCTCGGAGGCCGGCAGGCGGCTGCGGATCTCTTCGAGGATGTGGGGCGGGTAGCGCACGGACGGGGGTCTGCTGAGCCGGATGCCGGACCGTCATCTATACCGCAGGCCGGCCGGCGGAGTCCCGCGACCGGTTCTCCCCCGCCGTGGTTGCAGGGGAAAGCGGGCAGAACTCGGCGCGGCGGCTCCTGGGGCGGTCAGCCCTTCGCGGCGAGGGCGTCCTTCACCAGGCCGCTGACCTGTCCGAAATCCATGCGGCCGGCATACTTCCCCTTCAGGACGCCGATCACCTTGCCCATGTCCTTCGGGCCGGCCGCCCCGGTCTCGGCGATGGCGGCCTCGACCGCGGCCTTCGTCTCGGCCGCGTCCATCGCCTGCGGCAGGAAGGTCTGGATCACCGCGATCTCGGCGCGCTCGTTGGCCGCGAGTTCCGGACGGCCGCCCTGCTCGTAGACGCCGGCCGATTCGGTGCGCTGCTTCACCATCTTCTGCAGGAGCGCCAGGATCTCGTCGTCGGAGATCGCCTCCTTGCCGAGGCCGCGGGCCTCGATGTCGCGGTCCTTGAGCGCCGCCTGGATCATGCGGATGGTGGCGAGCCGGTCCTTCTCGCCGGCCTTCATGGCCTCCTTCATCTCGGCGGTGAAGCGCGCGCGCAGCATCGAACTCTCTCCTGTCCCAGCGAAAACGGGTGCCGGCTCTGCACGAAGCGGGTGTTGAGCGGGGAGGGCGGGCACGCCACATTGACCCCGATGCGGACCGCTCGCTAAGAGCGCCCGCACGAGCCACGCCGCCCGTCGCGCCTGTCATCGGGCGCCGGGTCCGGCCCGGACATAAGCGAGATCACGCCGATGCTGCAAGACGAGGGCGCCCCCGCGCAACCCCGAACCGCGCCCGAGCCCTGGAGCGAGCCGGTCGCCACCGCTCTGCTCGTGCTCGCCGATGGCACGGTGCTCGAAGGCTTCGGCATCGGCCAGACCGGGGTTGCCGACGGCGAGGTCTGCTTCAACACCGCGATGACGGGCTATCAGGAGATCCTGACCGACCCGTCCTATGCCGGGCAGATCGTGACCTTCACCTTCCCGCATATCGGCAATGTCGGCACCAACGACGAGGACCTCGAGAGCCTCGACGCGGCACCGGCCTCCGGCGTGCGCGGCGCCGTGATCGCATCGGCGGTGACGAAGCCATCGAACTGGCGCTCGTCGAGCCATCTCGACGGCTGGCTGAAGGCGCGCGGCATCGTCGGCATCACCGGCGTCGACACCCGGGCGCTCACCGCCCGCATCCGCGACAACGGCATGCAGAACGCGGTGATCGCCAACGATCCGAGCGGCAGCTTCGACCGCGAGGCCCTGAAGGCGCGCGCAGCGGCGCTCGCCCCCATGGAAGGGCTCGATCTCGTGCCGCCGGTGACGAGCCGCGAGCGCTCCGACTGGAGCGAGACCGTCTGGGCGGTGTCGGGCGGCTACGGCCGGCGCACGGCCGGCGACGGCTACAAGGTCGTGGCGATCGATTACGGGGTGAAGCGCAACATCCTGCGCCTGCTCGCCCAGGCGGGCTGCGACGTCACCGTGGTGCCCGCCACCACCAGCGCCGAGGAGATCCTGGCGCTGAAGCCGGACGGCGTCTTCCTCTCGAACGGCCCCGGCGATCCGGCCGCGACCGGCGCCTACGCCGTTCCGGTGATCCGCAAGCTCCTGGACGAGAAGGTGCCGACCTTCGGCATCTGCCTCGGCCACCAGCTCATGGGTCTGGCCTTGGGCGGCCGCACCGTGAAGATGGCGCAGGGCCATCACGGCGCGAACCATCCGGTGAAGGACAAGACCACCGGCAAGGTCGAGATCGTGTCGATGAACCACGGCTTCGCGGTCGATCCGGGCAGCCTGCCGGACACGGCGGTGGAGACCCACGTCTCGCTCTTCGACGGCTCGAATTGCGGCCTGACCCTGACGGATCGGCCGGCCTTCTCGGTGCAGCACCACCCGGAGGCCTCGCCCGGTCCCCGCGACAGCCACTACCTGTTCGACCGCTTCGTCACCCTGATGCGGGCGGGCAAGCCCGAGCCCGAGATCGCGGACGGCAAATAGGGCAGGGCCGACCGGGAACAGGCCACAGAAAACGCCGAATCGGCTGGCATCCCGAGGACAACGGTCCGTTAACGATGACCTATGACGATCATCGGCGGACGGAAACCTTTGTTCTCGGGGGCCCGATGACCATCGACGACACCAGCGACGACTTCGCGCGCCTGCACCGTCTGTTCACCTTCCACCTCGGCGTGGCGGTCGGATTGTCGTGGATGACGGCGCTCTACGCGTCGGTCTACGCGCCGTGGGTGCGCAACATTCGCCCGCTTCTCGATCCCGCGGCCGGCATCGACCGGGTGGAGAGCACCCTGTCCTTCCTGTTCGTGATGCCCGCCGTGCTGCTGGTGGCGTGGCTGACCGTCTTCTTCGGCCGTGAGGTCCTGCGCCGCTCGCAGACCCTCGGCAGCGTCGCGGTGGAGTTCGCCACGGCGGCGGTGGTGGCCTTCGGCCTGTTCTACCTCTCGATCGACCGGGCGGTGGCCGCCCTCTATATCGGGCTCTGACGCCTGCGGAGAGGTGGCCGTCGGCCGCCTCTGCCTCAAGTGCTCTCCGATGAAGCGGTCGCCGGCCCGGCGGACGAGCGCGCGTCACAGCGAAGACAGGGGGCCGTTCCCGATCGCAACGCGATGGGAACGGCTCTGATCGTCAGAACCGGACGATGACCTGCGCCCGGATCGTGCGCGGTGCGCCCGGGGTCAGGTTGTTGTTGTTGTCGGCCGTGTAGATGTAGCGCCGGTCGAACAGGTTCTCGATATTCACCTGCGCCCGGGTCCATTCGTTGATCTGGTAGAACAATCCCAGGTCGAAGCGCGAGTAGCCCGGCAGCCGCACCGAATCGTCCGACGAGGCGAAGGTGTGCGTCTGGTAGATGTAGCCGACGCCGATCGAGAATTCCGGCGTCACGGCAAACTTGTTCCACAGCGAGACCGCGTTGAACGGCACGAGGCCGACGGTGTTGCCGGGAGCGATATTCGTCGAGCCTGACGTGAAGCCCTTGACGATGCGCGCGTCGGTGAAGCTGTAACCGCCGGCGATCTGCCACCAATCGGTGACGTAGCCGTTCGCGCCGATTTCAAAACCCTGCGTGTTGGTCTTGCCCGCCAGGATGAAGAAGCCGGGATTGTTCGGATCGTTCAGACGCTGGTTCTCGCGATCGAGGTTGTAGGCAGCGGCCGTGAGTTGGAAGGTCGGGTTGACGTCGTATTTCGCGCCCACCTCAAGGTTCTGGAACCGCTCCGGCTGCGCGATCACGAGACCGGGCGTGAAGTTGCCGATCTGGTCGCCCGAGCTCGGCAGGTAGGAGACGCTGTAGCTTCCGTAGAAGGCGAGGTTCGGCAGCGGCTTGATCACGAGGCCGGCGCGGGGCGACACGAGATCGTCGATTCGGCCGTAGGTGATGCCGGTGTTCTGGTTGCGCGCCGCGAAGTCGAAGTGGTCGTAGCGCAGGCCGCCGACGATCTGCACGTAAGGGTTCAGTTCGATCTGGTCCTGGGCATAGACCGCGGCGAGGCCGAGATCGTAGCGCGCGTTGGCATCCGAGCCTCCGTTGTTGCGGAAGGTCACCGGCACGCGGGTGATCGGGCTCAGCGGGTTCACGGTCACGCTCGAGACGAGGGTGTTGCCGAAGCCGAACAATCCGCTCTGACGGAAGGCCAGACCTTCCTGGTAGCCGAGCTCGAACCCGCCGAGCAGGGTGTGCTTGATGTCGCCGGTGAGGAATTTGTAGGTGAAGTCGTTCTGGCTGAAGTAGTTCGTCCGGTCCGTCTCGTTGCGATATCCGGTGATTGTGACGGTGGTGCCAGCCGCATTGACGGCGCCGCCGGGCAGCGTGTTGCGGTAATAGCGGTCGTAGTCGGCGAAGCGGAGCTGGCTGTGCAGCTCCACGCCCGAATCGAACCGATGATCGAGCGTCGCGGTCGCGATGTGGGCGTCGACCTTGGTGAAATTCACATCCGGGTTGCCGAAGAAGGTCCGGATATTGTTGCGATAGTTGTAGGCGCGGCCGAATTGCGAAGGGATGCCGCGGTCCGGGAAGCGGTCGTCGTGGAAGTACTCATAGGAGAGCTTCAGCGTCGTCTGCGGCCCGAGCAGGAAAGTCATGGTCGGGTTCACGCCATAGCGGGTCAGCTCACCGAACTGCCGGTAGGTGCCCGAATCCTCGAACACGCCGTTCAGGCGGAAGAAGGCGCTGTCGCTGACGCGGTCGCCGACATCGACGGTGACGCGCTTGTCGCCGAACTGGCCGCCGCCCGCCGTGACCTCGCGGACGCGCAGACCGTTGGCCTCCTTCAGCACGCGGTTGATGACGCCGCCGCCGCCGCCACGGCCGAAGATCAGCGAATCGGGTCCCTTCAGCACCTCGACGCGCTCGATGTTGTAGAGGTCGCGATAGTACTGAACGTCGTCGCGCACGCCGTTGACGAAGAAGTCGGCGCTGGTCGACTGACCGCGGATGATCGCCTGGTCGCGATTGCCTTCGCCCTGAGCCGGGATGATGCCGGGGACGTAGCGGAGCTGGTCGGTCAGGTTCTGGAAGTTCTGATCGGTGATCTGCTCGCGGGTCACCACCGTCACCGACTGGGGCGTGTCGATGAGTGGCGTGTTGGTCTTGGTCGCGCTGCGGGTCTGTTTGGTCAGGTAGCCGACGGTCACGCCGCCCTGGGGGCCGGGGATGCCGCTGGCACCTTGCACGCTGAGCTCACCGAGGGTCACGGCCTCGCTCGCGGCCGGCACGAGGACCTGAGACTGGGCCGAGCCGGCCAGCGCAGTGCTCGCCAGCAATGCGCTGGCGAGCGCGTGATCACATCGTACTCTCATGGCCTGGCCCCGAAGATCCTAAGTTGTCGTCGGTATTCCGATCCGGCCTCTGCGGACCGGTATCGTGGAGAGGCCATATCCTCCGCTCGCAAAGGCACAAGGCGGTGTTGGAATACTATACCACACGTTACTTTTAATTTATTCTAAGAAGCACTTGAGAAGTAGAGCTAAGCTGTTCATGCAGACAAAATTCCCGGACGCGATTTAATCCGCCGGATCCGCGCCGGCATTTCCGAATGTATCGGACTGTTGCGGGGCGGCAACGCTGGCGACCCAGCCCTGCGTGGCCCCGCGTTGAGCAGGGCGCCCCTGCATGCTAGGCGCCCGTGCAGGCGGCGTCCCAGGGGGGCGCGGCCCCGTATGCACTGGATTCGAGGCGCCCGATGATCCCCCGCTACAGCCGTCCCGCGATGAGCGCGATCTGGTCGCCGGAGACGCGCTTCCGGATCTGGTTCGAGATCGAGGCGCACGCGACGACCGCGCTCAGCCAGATCGGCGTGGTGCCGGAATCGGCCGCCGCGACCGTCTGGGAGAAGGGCCGTGACGCGGTCTTCGACGTGGCCCGCATCGACGCGATCGAGGCGGTGACAAAGCACGACGTGATCGCCTTCCTCACCCATCTCGCCGAGATCGTCGGGCCGGATGCCCGGTTCGTGCACCAGGGCATGACCTCGTCGGACGTGCTCGACACCTGCCTCAACGTGCAGCTCGTGCGCGCCGCCGACATCCTGATCGAGGATGTCGACGCGCTGCTGGCGGCCCTGAAGCGCCGCGCCTTCGAGCACAAGGCGACGCCGACCATCGGCCGCTCGCACGGCATCCACGCCGAGCCGGTCACCTTCGGACTCAAGCTCGCCCAGGCCTATGCCGAGTTCGCGCGCAACCGCGCCCGCCTGGTCGCGGCACGCGAGGAGGTCGCGACCTGCGCGATCTCCGGCGCGGTCGGCACCTTCGCCAACATCGATCCGCGCGTCGAGGACTACGTCGCCGCGCAGATGGGCCTGAAGCCGGAGCCGGTCTCGACGCAGGTCATCCCGCGCGACCGGCACGCCATGTTCTTCGCGACGCTCGGCGTCGTCGCCTCGTCCCTGGAGCGCCTCGCCATCGAGGTGCGCCACCTGCAGCGCACGGAGGTGCTGGAGGCGGAGGAGTTCTTCTCGGAAGGGCAGAAGGGCTCGTCGGCAATGCCGCACAAGCGCAACCCGGTGCTGACCGAGAACATCACCGGCCTCGCCCGCATGGTGCGCGGCTACGTGACCCCGGCCATGGAGAACGTGGCGCTCTGGCACGAGCGGGACATCTCGCACTCCTCGGTGGAGCGCATGATCGGCCCGGACGCCACCGTGACCCTCGATTTCGCCCTGGCCCGCATGACCGGGGTGATCGACAAGCTGCTGGTCTACCCGGCCAACATGCAGAAGAACCTCGATCGGCTCGGTGGCCTCGTTCACTCGCAGCGCGTCCTGCTGGCGCTGACCCAGGCCGGCGTCTCCCGTGAGGACGCCTACCGCCTCGTCCAGCGCAACGCCATGCCGGTCTGGCGCGGCGAGGGCGACTTCCTCACCCTGCTCAAAGCCGATCCGGAGGTGACGGCGGCGCTGAAGCCGGAGCAGATCGAGGAGTGCTTCGACCTCGGCTACCACCTCAAGCACGTGGACACGATTTTCGAGCGGGTGTTCGGCGCAGTCTGACCGAGCCTGCACGAAACCTGCTTCGCCCCTCGACCGAACCGCAACGAAAGGCCCGCGCGCCGTGACCGACCGCATCGTCTACCTCAACGGCGAGTTCATGCCCTTCGCCGAGGCGAAGATCCCGGTGATGGATCGCGGCTTCCTGTTCGCGGACGGGATCTACGAGGTCTCCGCCGTGCTCGACGGCAAGCTCGTCGACAACGCCGCCCATCTCGCCCGGCTCGACCGCTCGCTCGGCGAGATCGGCATCCGCAACCCCCACAGCCTTGCGGAATGGGAGCGCCTGGAGACGGATCTCGTCGCCCGCAACGGGCTGAGCGAGGGGCTGGTCTACATGCAGGTGACCCGCGGCGTGTACGAGCGCGACTTCGCCTTTCCGCCGGCCGATGTCGCCCCGACCGTGGTGATGTTCACCCAAGCCAAGAAGGTCTCGGCGAACCCGCTCGTCGAGACCGGAGCCAGGGTCGTCACCGTCGAGGACATCCGCTGGAAGCGGCGCGACATCAAGTCGGTGGCGCTGCTGGCCCAGGTGCTCGCCAAGCAGGCGGCGGCCCAGGCCGGCGTCGCTGAGGCCTGGATGGTCGAGGATGGCGCCGTCACCGAGGGGTCGTCCTCCACCGCCTTCATCGTCACGCAGGAGCAGACGCTCGTCACCCGCCCGCTCTCCACGGCGCTCCTGCCCGGCATCACCCGGGCCGCCGTGCTGAGGCTCGCGGCGGAAGCGGATCTGCGCGTCGAGGAGCGTCTGTTCTCCGTCGCGGAGGCTCATGCGGCGCAGGAAGCGTTCTACACCAGCGCCTCCGCCTTCGTGATGCCGGTGGTCGAGATCGACGGGCGGCCGATCGGCGAGGGACGGCCCGGCCCGCTCACCCGCCGCCTGCGCGAGCTTTATGTGGAGATGGCCCGCGCAAGCTGAGGCGTGCAGGAACGGATTCCACCTCCCCTCGTTCCCCTCGCTCGACGCGCTGACGCGCGAAGCATTTTCGAGGGACGTGGATGCCGAGTTCGCGTGAAGAGAATGCTGCACCCCGCAACCCGTGAGGGAGGCCAGAGATGCAGAGGATTCTCACCGGGCTCGCCGCAGCCGCCATCGGCTTGGTCGCGGCGACGGCTCTCGCCCAGAACCCCGACGCGCCCCTGAAGAACCGCGACAGCGACCCCGCGCTGCCGCCGCAGAGCCAGACGCCGCCGGACCGGGTTCGGCCCGAGGCGGATGCGCCGCCGAAGGATTCGAACCTGAGCGATACGCTCAAGAAGAATGACGGCGTCATCAAGCCGCCCGGCAACGCCGCCGAGGGCATGGTCGTGAAGCCGCCGGATTCGAGCACCGGGTCCATGCCGGTGATCAAGCCCGGCGACCTTCCCGGCCGGCAGCCCGGCACCGAGGCGAAGTAGGCGGCGCGATCCCCTTGGACGACGCGGCGCGGTCGGAAATCCGGATTCCACTCGCCCGCATCATGTTCTAGGGGATCGTTCCATGACGAACCACCTCTTCGCGCTGGTGCGGGAACGCCTCCCCGCCGATCCGAACAAGACCTTCATCGAGACGGCGGACGGGCACCGCTACAGCTACGGCGATCTGCTGGTGCGCTCCGGCGCCTATGCCGGCGCGCTCGTCGCCCTCGGCGTGAAGCCCGGCGACCGCGTCGCCGCGCAGGTCGAGAAGAGCGCCGAGATCCTGTTCCTCTATCTCGGCGCCGTCCGGGCCGGTGCGGTCTTCCTGCCCCTCAACACCGCCTACACGCCCGCCGAGATCGGCTATTTCCTGGGCGATGCCGAGCCGGTGGTCTTCGTCTGCGATCCGGCCCGGCGGGAGGCGCTGGCCGCCGTCACCCAGGCGGTCCCGCATGTCCTGACGCTCGACGCCGCGGGCCGCGGCAGCGCCAGCGAGGCCGCCGACCGCGAGACCGAAGCCTTCACGGACGTGGAGCGCGGCCCCGAGGATCTCGCCGCGATCCTCTACACCTCGGGCACGACCGGGCGCTCCAAGGGCGCCATGCTCAGCCACGACAACCTCGCTTCGAACGCCCGTACCCTGGCGGAGGCTTGGCGCTTCACGCCCGACGACGTGCTGATCCACGCTCTGCCGGTGTTCCACACGCATGGTCTGTTCGTGGCGACCAACACGGTCCTCGCCTCCGGCGGCTCCATGCTGTTCCTGCCCCGGCTGGACGCGAAGCTGATCCTGTCCCTGATGCCGCGGGCGACCGCGATGATGGGCGTGCCGACCTTCTACACGCGCCTTCTCAAGGAGCCCGGTCTCGGCCGCGAGGCGGTCGCCGGGATGCGCCTCTTCGTGTCGGGCTCCGCCCCGCTGCTCGCCGAGACCCATCGGGAATGGCAGGCCCGCACCGGGCACGCCATCCTCGAGCGCTACGGCATGACAGAGACCAATATGAGCACCTCCAACCCCTACGAGGGGGACCGGGTGGCGGGTACGGTCGGCATGCCGCTTCCGGGCGTGGCGCTGCGCGTGGTCGATCCCGAGAGCGGGACGGTGCTGCCCGATGACGAGGTGGGCATGATCGAAGTCCGCGGGCCCAACGTGTTCAAGGGCTACTGGCGCATGCCGGAGAAGACGGCGGCCGAGTTCAAGGCGGACGGGTTCTTCATCACCGGCGATCTCGGCAAGGTCGATCCCCGCGGCTACGTCCATATCGTCGGCCGTGGCAAGGACCTCATCATCACCGGCGGTTTCAACGTCTATCCCAAGGAGGTCGAGACCGAGATCGACGCCATGCCGGGCGTCGTCGAATCGGCGGTGATCGGCCTGCCGCACGCCGATTTCGGCGAGGGTGTGACGGCGGTGGTCGTGCCGGGCGAGGGGGCGCCGGACGAGGCGGCGGTGCTCGCGCATCTCGAAGGCCGACTCGCCAAGTTCAAATGCCCGAAACGGGTGCTCTTCGCTGCCGAATTGCCGCGCAATGCGATGGGCAAGGTCCAGAAGAACCTCCTGCGCGATGCGCATACGGGGCTTTACAGAAGCTGATCCTTCCCGAGCGCGGCGTGCTGACGGCCGGCGCGGAACGCGACGGCCGCGCTGGCGTTTGGCCGTGTGCGCGGACTCCCGCGTGCCGGTGCCCTCGACCCGATGACCTCGCCCAGATCCGCGCGCCCGACGCCGTCGCCTGAGACCGCCTCGCTCCTCTGGACCTTTCTCCTCGGCATCGCTCTCGTCGCCCTCGCGGCGGCGCCGCGCCGGTCCGAGACGACGGAAGAGGACGCGCCGCCGGAGCGGAACGGATCCGGAGCCGTGTCCTATGCCGGGCGCGCGGCCCGCCGGGTCGCCGCCACCCAGCCCGAGCGCGGGCGCTTGGCAGGGAGTCCGGAGGAGATCCCGCACCGAGGCTGGAAGGACATCGCGTACCGCGTCTATCTCGAATTTAACAAGGACCGTGTGCTCTCTGTGGCGGCGGGTGTCACCTTCTACACGCTGCTCTCCCTGTTCCCCGCGGTCGCCGCGCTGGTCACCTGCTACGGCCTGTTCGCGGACGTGAACGTCATCAACGACCACCTTGCCGCTATGCAGGGCGTGCTGCCCTCCGGGGCAATCGAGATCGTCGGCGATCAGGTCAAGCGCATCGCAGCCAAGGGCGGCGGCACGCTGGGCCTGACCTTCTTCACGAGCCTTCTGCTTTCCCTGTGGAGCGCCAATGCGGCCATGAAGGCGATGTTCGACGCCCTCAATGTGGTCTACGAAGAGGAGGAGAAGAGAAGCTTCGTCATGTTGAATTTGCGCTCGCTCACTTTCACCGCGGGCGCCCTCGTCTTCACCATTCTGGCGCTGACCTCGATCGTGATCCTGCCGGTGGTGTTCAGCTTTGTCGGGATCAGCGACTCCGCTTGGCTGATCGCGGCCTTGCGCTGGCCGGCGCTCCTCGTTGTGCTCCTCGCCGGCCTGTCGCTGCTCTACCGATACGGCCCGAGCCGCGAGCAGGCGCGCTGGCGCTGGGTCGGTGTCGGCAGCATCGTCGCCTGTCTGCTCTGGCTCGCGGCTTCGCTCCTCTTCTCGTGGTACGTCGCCAATTTCGGCAATTACAACGAGACGTATGGCTCGCTCGGCGCCGTGATCGGCTTCATGACATGGATCTGGATCTCGTCCACGATCGTGCTGCTCGGCGGGGAGATCAACGCCGAGATCGAGCATCAGACCGCGACCGACACGACGACGGGGCCGCCGCTGCCGATGGGCCTGCGCCAAGCCCGCATGGCCGATACCTTGGGCGCGGCAGCGTGACCGGCTGACCGGGCGGCGTCCCCTCCCCATATTGGGTGTTGAGCCCCGCATGGAGGACGACGAATGAGCACGCGTGACGCTGAGGCCGAGACGCGCACCGAGGCCGAGTGGCGCGAGGCACTCACGCCCGAGCAGTATCGGGTCCTGCGGGAGCACGGCACCGAGCGCGCCGGCACGAGCTGCCTGCTGGCCGAGAAGCGACCGGGCACCTTCGCATGCGCCGGCTGCGGCACCCCGCTCTTCGCCTCCGGCACCAAGTACGAATCGGGCACGGGGTGGCCGAGCTTCTTTGAGCCCCTGGCGGGCGCGGTGGAGACCGAGACCGATCGCAGCCACTGGATGGTGCGCACCGAAGTGCATTGCGCTCGCTGCAAGGGCCATCTCGGCCATGTCTTCGACGATGGCCCGGCTCCGACCGGCCTGCGCTACTGCATGAACGGCGCCGCGATGATCTTCGAGCCTGCTGCCTGAAAACACCGCGTTCCGTGGGGACGAGGCACCTCCATCGTGGGTTCCGGCCAGGCACGGTCTTGATTTCGCTGCCTTTCCGCGTAGTCCCTGAAGGACGAGAGGCTGCTGCGGATCTATCGACCAGTGGTTGAGCGCCGTTCAGGTACCCATCTCGAGATCGGGTCTCCTGCCAGTTCGTGCGCGAGATCGCCGGTCGGAGACCCCGAGTGGCCCGAAGCGTCCATCCTCCGGTCGTCGGACCGCTGGAAGGCCCCTGATGGGAGGAGAGTGTATGAGCGTTGTCCGGCGATTCCTCGTGGCGCCCTCGCTGGTGCGCCTGATCCGCAAGGAGCGCGGCGGCGCGCGCATCACCGAGGGTTACTTCGCGCCCCAGGGCGGGCGGACTTCCTTCGTGCGCGTCGATGGCCAGCAATGCCATCTCGTGCTGGTGGCTAAAGCCGCCGATGGCGGTTTGTCAGAGGAGCGCACCGAGGTGCCGCGGGCTCACGGTGACGCTCTCCTCGACGTCTGCCCTGGTAAGGCAGCCTATGACCGCACGACCCTGACGGTCGCAGGCCGCGAGGTTCTGATAGACCGCTATGTCAGCCCCGGCAGCCTCGACCTAATCAGCGTCGCATTCGACAGCGAGAGCGATGCCAACGCCTTCTCGGCTCCGCCCTGGTTCGGGCAGGAGGTGACGGCGGATTCGGCCTATGAGCGGCAGTCCGTCGCCCTTCAGGGCGCCCCCCAGGCCGGCGAGACTAGCCTCAGCAACGCGGCCCTCGACGCCGTGCTCGATCTGATCGAGCCACGTTTCGGCTTCGGCCGATACGGTGGCGCCAGCGCCCCGCCGCGCGCGCCGGAGGGCCGGCCCGAGGGCGACGACGGCGTGGTGAACACGCTCCGCCGCATCGCGGGCGGTGCGGGCGGTGTCGGCGCGGCCGCTGTTGCCGCCGCGCCCGAGGCTCCGCGTGAGCCGGCCCCCGAAGCGCTTCAGGCAGAGGCACCGGAAGCCCCGCCGCCGACACCGCCCGCGACTGACAAGCCATCCACCGACGCGCGCATCGACGATGTGATCGAGAGCCTGTCGCAAGCGCTCGGCGCTGCGATCCAGCAGCCGCAGGAGCCGGCAACCGGTTCCGAGGATCCGGCCGCCGCCTTCGAGCGCTGGACCGTACGGCCGCGCCGCACGCAGCCGCAGAGCTGATCGTCGCGCAATCCGTATCGACGTCGGCGCTTCTGCCGGCGTCGATACGGCACGACTTTGCCTGATCGACACTAAATCCAACACTGCGCAGGTTCGCCCGCGCGGCGCGTACTTGCGCACGCTGTGCCGAGACGTGGCTTTTTGCCCATCGACAGGATTTTGTCACCGAACCGGATCCGCCCTGGGCGCGTCCGCCGTTGAGGCGCTGTCGCAAAGCCGCTAGACCGGCTTGCAAGCCCGGTTAATCCGGCACAGTCGAAAAAAATCAGACGCCGTGCCGGGCCAATCCGGCCGGGGACGGAGGATGCACGCACCGCGCGTGCACGGGTGACGCGAATGGCCCAGATGCCCCAACCCGCCGCGACGCATGCCGCGGTCGCTCCGTCGGAGCCGTGGTACAAGGTCCTCTACATCCAGGTGCTGATTGCGATCGCCCTCGGCGTGGCGGTCGGGTATCTGTATCCGGATTTCGGCAAGTCGCTCAAATGGCTCGGCGACGCCTTCGTGGCGCTCATCAAGATGATGATTGCGCCGATCATCTTCTGCACAATCGTGCACGGTATCGCTTCGATCGGCGACCTGAAAAAGGTCGGCCGCGTGGGCCTCAAGGCACTGATCTACTTCGAGGTGGTCTCCACGATCGCGCTTCTGATTGGCATCATCGTCGGCGAGATTATCCAGCCCGGCGCCGGCTTCCACGCCGACCCGTCGAAGCTCGATGCGAGCAAGGTCGCAGGCTATGCTCAGAAGGCGGCGGCCGATTCGACCATCGCCCACATCATGGCGATCATCCCGAAGTCCTTCTTCGATGCCTTCGCCACCGGCGACTTGCTGCAGGTGCTGCTGATCTCGATCCTCACCGGCGTCGTCGTCACCGGCATGGGCGCGAAGGCTGAAGGCATCTCCCACGCGATCGACACCGCCGGGCAGATCTTCTTCCGCATCATCGGCATGATCGTGAAGCTCGCCCCGCTCGGTGCTTTCGGCGCAATGGCCTTCACGATCGGCGAGTACGGCATCGGCAAGGTCGTGGACCTGGCTTGGCTGGTGGGGACCTTCTACGTCACCGCCTTCCTGTTCATCGTCCTCGTGCTTGGCGGCATCGCGCGCTTCGCAGGGTTCTCGATCTTCCGCTTCCTCGCCTACATCAAGGACGAACTGCTCATCGTGCTCGGCACGTCCTCCTCCGAGACCGTGCTGCCGCACATGATGACCAAGATGCGCCGCCTTGGCGCTTCCGACTCGGTGGTCGGCCTCGTCATCCCGACCGGCTACTCGTTCAATCTCGACGGCACCAACATCTATATGACGCTGGCGACGCTGTTCCTGGCGCAGGCGGTGGGCGCGGACCTGTCGATCGGCCAGTACGCTACGATCATCGTCGTGGCCATGCTGACCTCGAAGGGCGCCTCCGGTGTGACGGGCGCAGGCTTCATCACGCTCGCCGCGACGCTCGCCGCCATCCCGAACAACCCGGTCCCGGTCGCCGCGATGACCCTGGTGCTCGGCATCGACAAGTTCATGTCCGAGTGCCGGGCGCTCACCAACCTCGTCGGCAACGGCGTCGCCTGCGTGGTGGTTAGCCGCTGGGAAGGGGAGCTCGACATGGCCAAGCTCAACGAGGTGATGTCGCATCCGGTCACGATCGGCACGCACATCTCCGATGAGAGCCCTGAGCCGATGGCGACCGAGACCGGCACGCCCAGCAAGGTCGCCGCCGCCGAGTGAGCGCGCTGCGCCTCGGCATCGATCTCGGCGGTACGAAGATTGCCGGGATCATCCTCGACACTGAGGGCAGGGTGCGGGCAGAGGCGCGCGTGGCGACTCCGCGTGGCGACTATGCCGGGACTCTACAGGCCATCGCGGACCTGGTGGCGCAGCTGGAGAGCGAGGTCGGTGGACGTTGCAGCGTCGGCCTCGGGATGCCGGGCGCGATCTCGTCGCAGACCGGCCTCGTCAAAAACGCGAATTCGACCTGGCTCAATGGCCAGCCCTTCCTGAGCGATCTCGAGGCGGTGCTCGACCGGCCGGTGCGCGCCGAGAACGACGCCAACTGCCTCGCCGTCTCCGAGGCGGTCGACGGGGCTGGGGCGGGGGCCGGGATCGTCTGGGCGATCATCCTCGGCACGGGCGTCGGCTCCGGCATCGCGCTACGCGGGCGAGCCCTCTCGGGACGAGACCGCATCGCCGGGGAATGGGGCCACAATCCGCTGCCGCGCCCGATCGATGCCGAGCGGCCGGGACCGCCCTGCTATTGCGGCCGCTCCGGCTGCATCGAGACCTGGGTCTCGGGCCCTGGCCTCGCCGCCGACCATCTCCGCCGCACCGGTGCCGTCGCGGGCGGCGAGGCGATCGTCGCAGCGATGCGCGCGGGCGACGCGGACGCGCAGGCGACCTTCGCGGCTTATCTCGACAGGCTCGGGCGCAGCGTCGCTTACGTGGTGAACATCCTGGACCCGGATATGATCGTTGTCGGCGGCGGTCTGTCGCGCCTGCCCGAGCTGATCGACGGCCTGCCCGCCGCGACCGCGCCCCACGTCTTCTCTGATACTTTCGACACGCCGATCCGGGCGAGCCTCCACGGCGACGCCTCGGGCGTGCGCGGTGCGGCGTGGCTGTGGAGCGAGACCGGCTGAGTCTCCCCGGTCGCAGAGGAAGCGGTCAACTCTTCTGAGTGGGCCTACGGCTACTCACATCACCCCTGCGAGGCTTGGCGCTCAGCGTGCCGCAGGTCGCCGGCGTGCCGCCTCTCCCGTTCGGGAGAGGGGATCCGCCCCTCCTTCGGGAGTCATCGCGCGAATGGGCTAGTCTCCGCTGTAAGCTGGGCTTCCCTTCAGCCCATGGCGCGTTTGACGAAGCGGTCTTCGAAGGTCTTCGACAGGTCGATCTGGGCGCCCTGAAGCTCCGGATCGAGAGTGCGCACCAGTTCAAGTACGCTCGCCATGCCCTCCGGTGTCGGCAGGCCAGTGCGGGAATAGCTCTCAAGGGAGTTTCTCACGGCCTGTGTGTAGAGCGCCTTGTCGCCGAAATGGTAGGTGGGTGGCACCAGGGCTGTGACATCCTCCGGCTTGGCGGTGGCCAGCCATTTCAGCGATTTAGCGAACGCGTTGACCACCTTCTGCATCGCCGCGCCGTGATGCTCGATCCAGTCCTGCTTGGTGTAGACCACGGCCGCCGGGTTCGGGCCTCCGAAGAGTGCACGGGTGCCGGCCTCGGTGCGGGTGTCCACGAGGATCTGGATGTCGCCGTCGGCCTCGAGCTTGGCGATGACTGGGTCGAGATGGGAGACGGCGTCGATCTCGCCCTTCTTCATCGCCGCGATGGCGCCTGCGCCGCCGCCGATGCCGATGAGGGGGGCGTCGCTGGCTTTGAGGCCGGCCTTGATCATCGCGTACTGGAAAGCCAGCGCGGTCGAGGAGCCAGGAGCGGTCACACCGATCTTGCGGCCCTTGAGGTCTGCCACCGACTTCACCTTATCGGCGAGATCCTTGCGCACGCCGATCACGATGGCGGGCAACCGGCCGAGTTCGCACACGGCACGCACGTCCTGTCCCTTCGCCTGCATGCGCAGCGTGTGCTCGTAGGCGCCCGTCACCACGTCGACGGAGCCGCCGATCAGCGCCTGGAGCGAGCGGGCGCCACCGCCGAAATCGTTGATCTCTGCCTCGATGCCCTCGTCCTTGAAGTAGCCCTTCTGCTCAGCCACCGTCAGCGGAAGGTAATAGAGCAGCGGCTTGCCGCCGACACCGATGCGGACCTTCACAGTGTCGGCTCTAGCGGTCGAGCCGACGGCCAGCGCTGCGGCGGCGCCGGCGAGGAAGCTGCGGCGTTCCATGATCGTCCCTCTCCCAAGCTTCTTCTTTGCGGGCATGCCGCATTTTGTATTCAACGGCGGCGCCCCGACCGGGTCAACCGTGTCCCCCCGCCTGCGGGCGCCAGACCAGGAGCCGGTTCTCGATCAGTGTGACGACCGCGTCGATCACGATGACGAAGACGGTGAGGATCAGCATGCCGGCAAAGACGCCGGTCACGTCGAACACGCTCTCGGCCTCGTGGATCTTGTAGCCGAGGCCCGCGGAGGACCCGAGATATTCGCCGACCACGGCGCCGACGAGGGCGAAGCCCACCGCCGTGTGCAGCGAGGAGAACATCCAAGTGAGCGCTGAGGGCCAGTACACGTGGCGCAGCAGGCCGCGCTCGCTCAAACCCAGCATACGGGCATTGTTGAGCACCACCGGGCTCACCTCGCGGACGCCCTGGTAGACGTTGAAGAAGACGATGAAGAAGACCAGCGTGAAGCCGAGCGCCACCTTCGACCAGATGCCGAGCCCGAACCACAAGGCGAAGATGGGGGCGAGTACGACCCGGGGCAGGGCATTGGCCGCCTTGATGTAGGGATCGAACACGGCGGCGAGCAGTGCGTTGCGGGCGAACAGGAAGCCGAAGGCGATGCCGCCGGCTGCGCCGAACAGAAAGGCCAGTACCGTCTCTTGTAGGGTGATCCAGAGATGGCCCCAGATGTCGGGCGTCGTCAGCTCGGCCCAGGTCCGGACTAGGACCGCGCCCGGCGTCGAGAAGAAGAACTGAATCTGCTTCGGGCTGCCAAGCACCGGATAGACAGTCAGAACGTGCCAGATCGACAACCCGATGAGGCCGACGAGGATCTGCAGGGCGAGGAGGCCGAGGCGGTTCATGCGCGGATCCCCTCAAGCCGGTCCGGTGGCGTAGGCGCGGGAGACCTCGACCCGCAGGCATGACCAGATCTCCCTGTAGAGGTCGTGGAAGGCCGGCTCCAGGCGGATCTCGCTGATGTCGCGGGGCCGCGCCAGCGGGACGGGGAAGTCGCCGACGATACCCGCCGCGGGGCCGGCGGAGAGCACGACCACCCGGTCGGCCAGCGCGATCGCCTCTTCGAGGTCGTGGGTCACGAAGATCACCGCCTTGCGGTTGGCCGCCCAGAGGTCGAGGAGCAGGTTGCCCATGATCTGGCGGGTTTGCGCATCCAGGGGCCCGAAGGGCTCATCCATCAGCAGGATCTCGGGATCGCGGATCAGCATCTGCGCGAGCGCGACGCGCTTGCGCTGGCCACCCGAGAGCATGTGCGGGTAGCGGTCCACGAAGGCGGAGAGGCCCACCCGACCGAGCCAGCCGCGTGCCCTATCCCTGGCCTCGCTCCGGGCGACACCCTTGGGCTCGAGCGCGACAGCCACATTGTCGAGGGCGGTCTTCCAGGGCATCAGCGCATCGGCCTGGAAGAGATAGCCCGCGCGGGCGTTGAGGCTGGGCAGTGGGTCGCCGAAGATGGAGACGCGGCCGGTGACGGGCTTCAACAGGCCCGCGGCGGCGTTGAGGATGGTAGATTTGCCGGAGCCCGTGGGGCCGACCACGGCCACGAACTCGCCGGGCCGGACCGCAAGGTCGATATGCTCCACTGCGACGTAGCGCTTGGCTCCCTTCAGACTGAAGGCGAGGGCGATATCCTCCAGCCGCACAGCATCCGTGCCGGATTGGGCTCCCCCATGCTGCCGGCCGATCTCGCCCATGCGCCATCTCCCGTCGCCGGCTATGCGGCGTTGCCGGCGACGTTTTCCCGGAGTGGGCGGCCGAGATCAACCGAATGTGAGCGCGCAGGCGCGACAGAGAGCCTGCATCCAAGGGAATGTTTCGCTCGCGGAGCGGGATCAGCGCAGCCGCTCGGCGCCGGAAGCGAGCGTGCGGGTCAGCTCCGCCGCCGTGCAGGGCTGGGCGAGGGCAGCGGCCTGGCCGGACCAGAGCGGGCTGAAGGCGCCGGACCCTTGAGCCTCGGCCGCTGCCCGCAGGGGCTGCAATGCTGCCGCGGCGCGGGGGAAGGCGGGCGCGTCCGGGCTGATTGGACCGAGTTCGCGCATCGCCCGGTTGAGGATGCCGCGCGCGGGCCGGCCGGTGAACACTGTGGTGAGGGCCGTGTCGGAATCGCTCGATTCCGAAAGTGCCGTCCGATGCACGACCGAGAGACCGGCCTCCGCACAGAACAGGTAGGCGGTGCCGACCTGCACCGCGGCGGCTCCCAGCGCGAAGGCCGCCGCGACGCCGCGAGCGTCGGCGATTCCGCCCGCGGCAATGACGGGAACATTCACTGCATCGACCACCTGCGGCACCAAGGCGATCGTGCCCACTTGCCGGCCGATGTCGGCCGACAGGAACAGGCCGCGATGGCCGCCGGCCTCGAAGCCTTGCGCGACGATGGCGTCGACGCCGCGCGCGGCGAGCCAGCGCGCCTCGGCGACCGTGGTCGCGCAGCCGAGGATGCGGCAGCCGGCCGCGCGGACCTCGGCGAGCAGGTCCGCGTCCGGCAGGCCGAAATGGAAGCTCACCACCGGCGGGCGCAGCGCGCTCACCACTGCGGCCATCGCCGCGTCGAAGGGCGCGCGCTCCGGCCCCGGCGCCACCGCGTCCGGATCGAGCCCGAACTCGGCATAGTAGGGGGCGAGCCGCCGCATCCAGGCCGCGTCGCGCTCCGGGTCGGGGGCGGGGCGGGTATGGGCAAAGAAGTTGAGGGCGAAGGGCCGGTCGGTCCGCGCGCGCAGACGCTCGACCTCGGCACGCACGCCGTCCGGCGTCAGCGCCGCGCAGGCGATCGAGCCGAGCCCGCCCGCCGCGCTCACCGCGGAGGCGAGCGCGGGCTTCGGCCCGATCATCGGCGCCTGGATCACCGGCAGTTCGAGGCCGAAACGCTCGCAGAACGCCGCACGCGGATTGCTCATGCCTCGCTCCTTCCGCTCCATAAGATGCAAACTCAATGCATCTTATGGCCAGGCGCGGCAAGGATGCCGGGACCCGTCCGCTGACGATAGGGGCCCGGCCTCAACCCGAGCGATCCTCAGAACGGCAGCAGCACGTCGATGACCTGCTGGCCGTAGCGCGGCTGCTGCACATCCGTGATCTGGCCACGGCCGCCATAGGCGATGCGCGCCTGGGCGATCTTGGCCGAATCGATGGTGTTGTCGGACTCGATGTCCTCCGGCCGTACCACGCCGGCCACGATCAGCTCACGCACCTCGAAATTGACGCGGATCTCCTGCTTGCCCTCGACCACGAGATTGCCGTTCGGCAGCACCTGCGTGACCACGGCCGCGATGTTCGTGGTCACCGTCTCGGCCCGCTGAACCGAGCCGGCCCCGTCGCTCGAGGTGTTCGAGTTGAGCGTCAGGAGCTTGTCGGGCGTGATGCCGGCGGCGGTGACCGCGGCGCTGTTCTCGAGGCCGAAGGCGTTCGGCAGGCCCAGCCCTTCGGTGTTCGCCCGTGAGCGCTTGGTCTCGTTGTTGAGGTTGGCCTTGTCGGTGACGTTGACCTTCACGGTGACGAGGTCGCCGATCCGGGCGGCGCGCTGATCCTTGCAGAAGGCGCGCGAGCCGGTACGCCACAGGGAGTTCGGCGCGTAGGAGACCGGCTGCACATCCGGCATCGGCATCCGAACCGGCTTGTAGCCGGGCTGCGAGGTCGGGTCCTCGATCGCCGACAGGGCCGGCTGCGCGCCGATCTGCGACAGGCGGTCGACCGTGTTGCAGGCGCCGAGGCCGCCGCAGGCGAGGGCGAGCAGGGCGAGGGAAGGCAGGTGCAGGCGACGGGACATGGCTCGACCTGGTCTCAGCGGATCATCGGGTTGGCGGCGGCGCTGGCCTGCCGCTGCGGCGCGGCCGGGCCGACCGCGACGCGGGCCGGCCCGACGACCGTGCCCTGGACCACCTTCTTGGAGGTGGCGTTGAGGACGCTGACCGTGGCCCCGAGACGGCCGGCATCGTTGCTGATGCCGCGCATCGACAGGCTGATGCCGGGCGCGTCGTAGACGAGGGTCACCATCTCGCCGCGCGCCACGAGCTCGGGCGGCGCGGTGTCGCCGGCCCGCAGCACCGTGCCGGCGGAGAGCGAACGCTGCGCCACCTCGCCCGGGCTCGGCACGGTCAGGGCGTCGGGCGGCGTGCCCTCGCGCGGGCGGCGCTCCAGGGCGAGGTCCGCCTCGGCGACGCGGTCGCCGCGCGCCAGCGCCCGATTGAGAACGACCACCTCGCGCAGTTCCACCGCGACGCCGGAGACGCGCAGGCTCGCCTGCCGCTCGCCGAGGCTGATCAGCGCCGCAACCCGGCGGGTGCGCGGATCGTAGCTCACGTCGAGGGCTGTGGCCTGCCCGTCGAGGTCGAGGGGGGCGAGCAGGACCGGCGCCTCGCCGTCGAGGCGGATAGCCAGGAGCTTCGCGTCGATGGCGAAGGTGGTCTCCAGGGACCGCTTCAGGGCGGCCTCGATCTCGGGCGCGGCGACCCGGCGCGCGGCCCGCAGCACGCTGATCTGGCCGCGCCCGCCGGTCTCCACCGGTCCCAGGCCTGCGGCGGCGACCGCCTCGACGATGCGCCGGGCCTGGATGGTGCCGGTGGCGCCGAGCGCCGGGGCGCGGAACAACGGTCGCGCGCGCGCGGAATCCGGGGCGTTCTCGACGAGGTCGCCGAGCGTCAACACATCGCCCCGCGCGGTCACGTCGCCGCGCAGCCGCATCGGCGCCTCGGCGCGCGCGGGACTCGCGAACATGCCGATCGCGCCGAGCGCCAGAACGGAGAAGATGGCCCGCAGGACGATGGACAGGCGCATCGGCACGGCGCGCGCCGGCAGGCGCCGGACCATCGGTGTCAGGTCGGAGAGATCGGGCAACGGATCGGCGTCTGCGAAGGGGGCGCTCATGGGCGGCCTCAGCTCCGGAACATCTGCGAGGTGGTGGAGAGCATCTGGTCGGCGGCAGTGACGACCTTCGAGTTCATCTCGTAGGCGCGCTGCGCGGCGATCAGGGACGAGATCTCGGTGACGGCGTTCACGTTCGCTTCTTCGAGATAGGATTGCTGCAGGTTGCCGAAGCCCTCCGCGCCGGGCAGGCCGTTGATCGCCGGCCCCGAGGCCGCGGTCTCGATGAACAGGTTGTCGCCGATCGATTCGAGGCCGACCTTGTTGACGAAGCGAGCGAGCTGGAACTGGCCGAGCTGCTGCGGCGCGGTCTGGCCCGGCAAAGTCGCCTGCACGGCGCCCGAGGCGCTGATCGTCACCGAGGTCGCGGTGTTCGGCACGGTGATGCCCGGATCGACGAGGTATCCGTCGCGGGTGACGAGCTGTCCCTGCGCGGAGAGATCGAACGAGCCGTCGCGGGTGTAGGCGGTGCGCCCGTCCGGCATCGTCACCCGGAACAGGCCCTCGCCGCGGATCGCGACGTCGTAATCCTTCTCGGTCGAGGTGAGCGTGCCCTGCGACATCACCCGGGCCGTCGAGGTCGTCTTCACGCCCGAGCCGATGGCGAGCCCGGCCGGGAGCTGCGTGTTCTGCTCCGAGGTCGAGGAGCCGGCCCGGCGAAGGTTCTGGTAGAGCAGGTCCTGGAAATGCGGCTGCTGGCGCTTGTAGCCGGTGGTGCGCAGGTTCGCGATGTTGTTCGAGATGACCTGGACGTTGAGTTCCTGGGCCGCCATGCCGGTGGCGGCAGCGTAGAGGGCGCGCATCGGGAGCGGTCCTTGCCTTAGGCGACGTCGGCGAGGCGCCGGATCGCGGTGCCGCGCATGTCGTCGAGACGCGAGATCACGCTGGAGATCATCGCGTAGCTGCGGTTCACGTCCATCAGCCGGGTCATCTCGATGACCGGCCGCACGTTGGAGCGCTCCAGCGCCCCGGATTCGAGGCGCCCCTGCAGGCCGGCGGGCTGGGCGGGATCGGGCGAGGCGTAGAGGTTGCCCCCTTCGCTGGTGAGCCGCTGCGGGTTGGCGAAGGTGACGAGCTTGAGCTTGCCGCGCACGCCGAAATTGGTGGAGACGGTGCCGTCGGTGCCGATGGTCAGCCCGGTCTCCTGGGCGTTGATCTGGATCGGGCCGCCATCGCCCTGCACGGCGTGGCCGTCGCTCGTCACCAGCGTTCCCTGCGCATTCACCTCCAGCGCGCCGTTGCGGGTGTAGCGCTCGCCCTGCGGGGTCTGGACCGCCAGGAAGGCGGGCCCGCGCAGGGCCACGTGGAGCGGGTTGCCCGTCTGCTCCACCGGTCCCTGGGCGAGGTCGAGCACGGTGCCCTGGTCGATGACGTAGGAGAGGCGGCGGTCCGAGCGCTGGAACGAATCCGCGCTCGCCACCGGCATCAGATATTCCTGGAAGCGAATGCCGCGGCCCTTGAAGCCGTTGGTGGCGACGTTGGCCATGTTGTTGGCGATGACGTCGAGCTCGCGCTGGAGCGCGACCTGGCTCGACACACCGACGAAGAGGGCGTTCTGCATCGCTTGAGGTCCGGCACGTGCGGCAGGCACGGTCGGGATCCCCTGCGCATCCTCCGTGCCAACCGGGCCTGGAACTGAACGCCGTGTGTTCTCAGTGTCTTAGGGTTAACGATGGTCGGCTTTCGGTTCTTCCGTCAGCGCCCGGCGGCAAAGCCGACCCGGCACAATTTGCCTCCTTAACGGCGCGTTAACTGCGTTTCGCGATACCGGACCACAGACTTGGCGCCCGAACGGCGGCACGTCATCATCAACGCCGGACGCGACGTTCATGGCCAAGAAGCCGAAGAAGGCGCCCGCCGAGGGCGAGGCCGCCGAGGCGGAAGCCCCGAAGAGCAAGAAGAAGCTCATCATCATCGGCGCCGTCGCCCTGCTGGCGCTCGGCGGCGGAGGCGCCTTCGTGATGAAGAAGCGCGCTGCCGCCCATGCCGAGGGCGAGCACGCCCAGGTCGAGGAGAAGAAGCCCGTCGTCTTCCTCGACGTGCGCGAGATGATCCTCAACCTCACGCCGGAAGCGAACCAGGACAAGGCCAAGTTCGCCAAGATCCGCATCGCCCTGGAGCTCAAGGACGCCAAGGTCGAGAGCGAGGTGAAGCCGCTGATGCCGCGCGTGGAGGATACGTTGCAGGTCTACATGCGGGAGCTGCGCGCGAGCGACCTGTCCGGTTCGGCCGGCCTCTACCGGCTGCGCGAGGAATTGCTCCGGCGCGTGAACGTCGCGACCTACCCCGCGAAGGTCGAGGCGGTGCTCTTCAAGGACGTGATCATTCAGTAGTCCCCGATCGCCGCGCCGCAGGTCTTCGCCCGCGGGCTGCGGCCCCTCTTCACCGAACCCTGCTTTAGGCCGCGCGGATGGAACCGGACGACCCGAACGCCGAGGACGATTGGGCCGCAGCCCTGCTGGAGCAGGGGGCCGAGGGCGGTGACGCGTCGCTCGCCGAGGAGTGGGGCGCCGCGCTCGCCGAGCAGGGCACCACGCGCGCCGCCAGCGACGTCGCCGCCGAATGGGCGACGATGATCGAGGACGGGGAGAGCGACAACCTCCCCGAGCTCGCCGGCAACGACCGTATCCTCACCCAGGACGAGATCGACGGGGTCCTGGGCTTCTCCATGCGCGAGCTCTCGGCCTCCGGGGCCGGGGGCGTGCGCGCCATCGTCGATTCGGGCGTCGTCCAGTACGAGCGCCTGCCGATGCTGGAGATCGTCTTCGACCGGATGATCCGGTTGTTGTCGACGAGCCTGCGCAACTTCTTCCAGGACAACGTCGAGGTCACTCTCGACAACATCACCTCGGTCCGCTTCGGCGACTACGTCAACGCGATCCCGCTCCCGACCCTGCTCGGCGTGTTCCGGGCCGATGCCTGGGAGAATTCCGGCCTCGTCACGGTCGAGTCGAACCTCGCCTACTCGACCCTCGACCTCCTGCTCGGTGGCAAGCGCGGCGGCTCGTCCTCCCGCCTCGACGGACGGCCCTTCACGGCGATCGAGATGCAGCTCGTGCGCCGCCTCGTCGAGATCATCCTCGGCGACCTCGAACTCTCCTTCCAGCCGCTCTCGCCGGTCCGCTTCGCGATCGACCGCATCGAGACCAATCCGCGCTTCGCCACCATCACCCGCCCCGGCAACGCCGCCATCCTGATCGGCCTGCGCCTCGACATGGACGGGCGCGGCGGCCTGCTGCAGATCCTGTTCCCCTACGCGACCATCGAGCCGATCCGTGAACTGCTCATGCAGAGCTTCATGGGTGAGAAGCTCGGCCGCGACCATATCTGGGAAGGGCACCTCGCCACCGAGATCTGGCAGGCGGACCTGACCATGGAGGCGGTGCTCCACGAGATGATGCTGCCTCTGAAGCGCGTGATGGCGCTCAAGATCGGCGACACGCTGATGTTCGACGCCAAGCCCTCCGACCTCATCACCGTGCGCTGCGGAGACTGGTCCCTGACGCAGGGCCGGATCGGCCGGATCGACGACAACATCGCCGTGCAGGTGACGCGTCCGCTCAGGCGCTCGCGCACCACGCTGCAGGCCTACGAAGCCTCCATGAACAACCGCAACGACGGGTAGGCTGCGATGAGCGTCCTGATCACTCTGCTCGCCGACATCCTCGTCGCGGTCCTGCTCGTCGCGACGATCGCCACCTCGGTGCGGCTGTCGCGGCGTATCGCGCAGCTGAAGGGCGACGAGGCGGCGCTCCGGCAGACCATCGGCGACCTGATGATCGCGACCAGCTCCGCCGAGCGGGCGATCGGCTCGCTGCGGTCGGCGGTGGACGAATCCGACCGGATGCTGGCCGAGCGGCTGGAGACGGCCTCCGCCTGCGCGGCGGGGATCGCCGCCCAGGTCGCGGCCGGGGAAACCGTGCTGGCTCGGATCGGCGCCATCGTCGGCGAGGCCCGCAGCGCCGCCCGCCCGGCCGCGCCGCCATCGCCCGCGCCCACCCCCGTCCAGGGGGCGCATAGCGATCGGCTCGGTGCCGCGGCCGCGGCGAGCCTCGCCATGACCGAGCGTGCCCTGCAGCGCGTGCGGAACCGGGCCGCATGAGCGGCCCGCCCGAACAGGCTCCAGCCAACAAGCCGGCCCTCGCGAAACCGGCCGACGCCCGGCTGGCCCAGGCGCAACTATCCCAAGCTCAGCTGGCTCAAACCAAGCCGGGTCGGGTCAAGCCGCGTCAGGCCAAGCCGGCCCTGGCGCGGCGAGCGCGCGACGCGGCATCGGCCCTCCGCCGGTCCCGCTTGAAGCCGGCGAGACCCTTCCGCCTGCGCCTGATCGATGCGGTGACGCTCGCCGCGAGCGGCCTGCTGGTTCTGAAGCTCGGCTCCCTGACCCTGTCCGATCCGCCGCCGAACGGGGCGCTGCCGGAATTCGCCCGCGTGCTTGCCGAGGCGCGCAGCGGCTACGTCCCGACCGACCCGGCGACGACCGGCTCGGTGACGCCCAAGGAGGCCGAGAAGCCGAAGGAGCCGGAACCGCCGCCGCGCGCCCAGCCGCCGATGCCGGATCCGGTGTCGCCGACCGAGCGGGCCCTGCTCGAGAAGCTGGCCGCGCGGCGCGACGCCCTCCGGCAGAAGACCGATGAGCTGGAGCTGCGCGAGCGCGTCCTCGGCGAGGCCGAGCGCAAGCTCGAATCCGGCGTCGGCGATCTCAAGAAGGCGGAGGAGAAGGCCGACGGCGCGCCTCAGCGGGAGGATGCGGCCCGGCAGGGCCTGAAGAACATCGTCACCATGTACGAGACGATGAAGCCGAAGGATGCGGCGCGCGTCTTCGACCGGCTCGGCCACGAGGTGCTGGTGCCGATCGTGCTCGCCATGAACCCGCGCAAGATGGCCGAGGTCCTGGCCGTGATGCAGCCGGACGCGGCCGAGCGCCTGACCGTCGCGCTCGCCAATCGTGCCCGCGGCGTGCAGCCTCAGCAGGCACAGGCCGCTGCCGGCCTGCCGCCGAATGAGTTGCCGGCGATCGAAAGTCCGGGGCGCTGACCGGATTGTCATTCCGGGCAGGCTCCGGGATCCGTGACTTGACAGATGCCTGCAATCTCGGGATGCCGCGGGCATATCGGCGCCGATAGCCTGTCTTGCTGCGGCTCTCCGCCTCCTGCCGACGTTGTGCGGCGGGGGCGTCCCTGAGGAGGGGATCCCATGGAAGTGATCGACACGGAGATCCCGGCGGTCAAGCTCGTCCGACCGAAGCGGCACGGGGACGCGCGCGGCTGGTTCAGTGAGACCTACCGGGCGGACGTTCTGGCACGGGCGGGCCTCGACATCGCCTTCGTGCAGGACAACCAGTCGTTCTCGGCGCCCAAGGGCACGATCCGGGGTCTGCACTTCCAGCTCGCGCCGGCGGCCCAGACCAAGCTGGTGCGCGTGCTCGCCGGCGCCATCCTCGACGTGGCGGTGGATCTGCGCGCGGGCTCGCCGAGCTTCGGCCGGCACGTCGCGGTGAGGCTCGATGCCGAGGCCGGCGATCAGCTCCTGGTGCCGCACGGCTTCGCGCACGGCTTCTGCACGCTCACCCCCGATACGATGGTCGCCTATAAGGTGGACGCCTATTACAGCCCCGCCCATGACCGGGCCCTGGTCTGGAACGACCCGGATGTCGGCATCGCCTGGCCGCTGGCCGAGGCGGAGGCGATCCTCTCCGACAAGGACCGCCGCGCGCCGCGCCTTGCCGAGATCGGGCCGCAATTCTAAGGCAGGGGCTGTCCAAGTCCTTGATCCTGCGCGTATCGCGTCGGTCCTCGGGACGTGATCGAACCGGCCTGAGCCCATCGGGACAGGCCGCGCCTCTTCGGAAAGGCTTGGCGATGCGGATATTGGTGACCGGCGGCTGCGGCTTCATCGGCTCGGCGCTCGTGCTGCACCTCGTGCACGATCTCGGACACGAGGTGGCGACCGTCGATGCGCTGACCTACGCCGCCAACCCGGTCTCGCTGGCCAGCCTCGAGGGCGATGCGCGCCACCGCCTGATCGAGGCCGACATCTGCGATCGGCCGGCGATCCTCGAGGCCTTCCGCAGCTTCCGCCCGGAAGCGGTGATGCATCTGGCCGCCGAGAGCCATGTCGACCGCTCGATCACCGATCCGGGTGCCTTCGTGCGCACCAACGTGATCGGCACGCAGGTCATGCTCGACGCGGCCCGCGGCCATTACGAGAGCCTGTCGGGCGCGGAGAAGGAGCGGTTCCGCTTCCTCCACGTCTCCACGGACGAGGTCTATGGCTCGCTGCCGCCGGGCGGATTCTTCACGGAGACGAGCCGCTACGATCCGCGCTCGCCCTATTCCGCCTCGAAGGCCGCCTCGGACCATCTCGCCCGTGCTTGGCACGAGACCTACGGGCTTCCGGTCCTGGTGACGAACTGCTCGAACAATTACGGGCCGCGCCACTTCCCCGAGAAGCTGATCCCGCTGATGATCCTCAACGCTCTGGAGGGGCGCCCGCTGCCGGTCTACGGCGACGGTCAGAACGAGCGCGACTGGATCCATGTCGAGGACCACGCCCGCGGCCTCGTGGCGGTGCTGGAGCGGGGCCGGCTCGGCGAGACCTACCTGCTCGGCGGCCGGGCGGTGCGCAACAATCTCGCGGTGGTGAAGGCCCTGTGCGCGGCCTTCGACCGGCTGCGTCCCGAGGGCGGCCCGCACGAGCGCCTGATCACCTTCGTGGCCGACCGTCCGGGCCACGACCGGCGCTACGCCATCGACCCGTCGAAGGCGGAAGGAGAACTCGGCTGGGCGCCGACCAAGAGCTTCGAGGAGGCCCTGGAGGCGACCATCCGCTGGTATCTCGACAACGAGGCGTGGTGGCGCCCGATCCGCGAGGGCCGCTACAAGGGCGAGCGCCTCGGCCTCGGCACCGCGGGCTGAGGCGATGAACGTCCTCATCCTCGGCGGGGCGGGCCAGGTCGGCACCGAGCTTCAGGCGCTCGCCTGGCCGGCCGGCACCGTCCTGCACGCACCGAGCCGCACCGAGCTCGACATCACCGACGCGGCTGCGGTCGCCGCCGCCCTCGATGCGGGCAGCTACGGCGCGGTGATCAACACGGCCGCCTACACGGCGGTCGACAAGGCGGAATCCGAGATCGCCGAGGCCTGGCGCCTCAACGCGCTGGCGCCGGCCATCCTGGCGGCCGAGACGGCACGGCGGTCGATCCCGCTCGTGCATGTGTCCACCGACTACGTCTTCGCCGGCACGAAGGCGGGCCCCTACCAGACCGACGACCCGATCGCGCCGCGCAGCGTCTACGGCGCCAGCAAGGCGGGCGGAGAGCTCGCCGTGCGCACGGGCAACCCGCGTCATGCCGTCGTGCGCACTGCCTGGGTGGTGAGCCCGCACCGCGGCAACTTCGTCAAGACGATGCTCCGGCTCGCCGGCGAGCGCGACAAGCTCACCGTCGTCGATGACCAGCACGGCTGTCCGACGAGCGCGGGCGATCTCGCCGTCGCCCTGATGACGATCGCCCTGCGCCTCGCTGAAGACGCGGACGCGCCGACCGGCACCTTTCACTGCGTGAATGCCGGCGCCACCACGTGGTGCGGCTTCGCCCGCGCCATCGTCGCGGGAGCCGCCCGTCGCGGCGGCCGCGCGATCCCGGTCGAGGGCATCCCGACCACCTCCTATCCGACCCCGGCGCAGCGCCCGGCCAACTCGGTCCTCTCGACCGACACGCTGACGGCCGCCTTCGGCGTCGTGCCACGGCCGTGGGAAGCGGCGCTCGACGACATCCTCGACCGGCTCATGGGCCGGGTCGCAGCGGAGACTTCACGATGAAGGGCATCGTCCTGGCCGGCGGCTCCGGCACGCGGCTGCACCCCGCCACGCTGTCGATCAACAAGCAGCTGCTGCCGGTCTACGACAAGCCGATGATCTACTATCCGGTCTCGGTGCTGATGCTCGCCGGTATCCGCGAGATCCTGATCATCTCTTCGCCGGAGCATCTCGGCAATTATCAGCGCCTGTTCGGGACCGGTGAACAGTTCGGGTTGTCCTTCAGCTACGCGGTGCAGCCGCGGCCGGAAGGTCTGGCCCAGGCCTTCATCATCGGCCGCGACTTCGTCGGTGACGACGACGTGGCGCTGATCCTCGGCGACAACCTGTTCTTCGGTGCCGGCATGGGCGAGCTGCTCGGCCGCGCGGCCAGCCGCAAGCAGGGCGCGACGGTCTTCGCCTATCATGTCGACAACCCGCAGGCCTACGGCGTGGTCACCCTCGACGCCGCGGGCCGTGCGACGCGGCTCGTGGAGAAGCCAAAGGAGCCGGAATCGACCTGGGCGGTCACCGGCCTGTATTTCTACGACAACCAAGTCCTCGACATCGCGGCCGCGGTGAAGCCTTCACCGCGGGGCGAGCTCGAGATCACCAGCGTGAATGAGGCCTATCTGGAGCGGGGCCAGCTCCACGTGGAGCGGATGAGCCGCGGCTACGCCTGGCTCGATACCGGCACGCATGACAGCCTGCTGGAGGCCTCGGAATTCGTGCGCACGATTCAGCATCGCCAAGGCCTTCAGGTGGCGTGTCTCGAAGAGATCGCGTTCCTGCAGGGCTTCATCGACAAGGCGCAGCTGGTCGCTCGCGGCGAGATGTTCGCCAAGACCGGATACGGCCAGAACCTGCTCCGCCTCGCCCGCGAGCATCATCCTGCACCGCCGGTCTGATAGCTTGGTCGGCGCGATCGGCCGATCATCGTTCGAAGCTTCCGCGACTGCCCTTTGACCGCCTGGTCCTGAGGCGTCGGCTGCAAGGCGGGGCCTCAGGATGAGGTCGAGAAGGGGTCGGCCGGAAGAATACTCGGCCGGTCCGTGCGGACAGGCTCCGAGAGATCGTGGGGCGCCGCTGCTTTGAGCCCGGGATGCGGCCCCATCCGGCGGCGGTCGTGCTCCATGGCGAAGACGTGGGCGTAGAGGTTGGCGACCCAGCGCCGTCCATCCACCGTCAGGTCCAGGGCGCGGATGCCGTCGCCGATCACCGGCTCGACCTTCGACCAGAAGAAGGCCGGGTAGCATTCGGCCACGTCGGCGGGGTTGCTGTAGCCGAGCTGCGCGTTCAGCCCGACCTCGGCGAATTCCTGATACAGGGCGTTGAGCTTGCGGGGATAGAGCGGATCGCCGAGCTGCCCGATCAGGTCGGCCGCACGCATCAGGCCGGCCTCGGTCGCCGTCTCGGCGTGGTCCGCGTCCAGCGGCACGGGAAAACGCGTCAACTCGATCGCGCGGGCCACCCGCTCGGGATCGACGAGGTCATGGTTGCGGAAGCGCTCACGCACGGCGATCTTCGAGCGCTCGACATGATAGGGGCCGAGCGCCGCGTCCGAGGCGCCGCGGGGCAGGTCGACCGTATGACCCGCGGCGTCGATGATGAAATGGCCGTCCCGGTCCCCCGAGCAGACGCCGCGCACGAAGCCGATATCGTGGTAGAGGGCCGCGACGATCGCATGCAGCCAATCCTCCGGTGAGATTCCCTGACTGAGGAACCGGCCGCGCAGGATATCCTGCGCGACCAGCGTCACGAGGGCGGTGTGGTACGCGTCGTGATAGAGCGCGTCGCTTCCGACGATGCGCTCGACGGTCAGCCGTGCCGATTCCTCGATCACCTCAGCGTAGCGCGGCTCGCGCCGTCCGAAGGTGCGCAGATAGGTCTGCGCGAGATGCGCGCCGAGGGCGTCGGCGAGGATCTTCATGGCGTCGAACATCACCCAGGTCCTCGCGCGCGATCGCCGGGCGCCTCCGGTCGAAGAAGAGGTAAGGCGCGCCGTGTCGCGGAGGAGTGCCGAGACCCCTGGATCGGCGCGGTGCGATCACGGAACATCGCCTGCCGCTTCCCGTTCGCATGGACGAGACGAAGGCAACGATCAGGAGATTCACATGAAGCAGGTCATCGCCACCGCGCTTCTCGCCGGAGCGCTGGCGGCCGGCAGTTCCGGCGCCGCGCTTGCCTGGGGCAACAGCGATTCCGGAAGCGGCCTGTCGCCCTACTCGGCCCTCAACGGCAACGATCGTTCGGCGGGGGTGAACAACGGCAATTACCGCAATCCGCGGACCGACCCCTATCTTCGGACCTACGGCTATGGGGACGATTACGACGAGGCACCGCGCTATCGCCGCGTGCAGCCGCCCCGGCATTATTACGGATATCCCTACTGAGGGCCTGCGAGACGGACGGCATCCGTCTCGTGCCGATCCCGGATCTCCTGCCGATGCCGCCGAGCGAAGCGGCTGCTTCAGGATCAGGGGACAGGATGGGCTCGGTGATGCTGTGCGAACCGGTAGGATGAAGGTCATGATGGAGAGGGCCGGCCGACGAGCTGGCCCTCTTGCGTTTCGGGCCGCGCCGCGATCTCGGCGGTGCGCGCGAGGTGGCGGAGCGCGAGTGCCGCGCCTGCGAGCGCGCCGCCAGCCAGGATGTCCGGCAGGTAATGGCCGCCGGACGCGATCGCCGCCAGCGTGATCGCTGCGTTGAGCATGGCCGCGACGGGGCCGACCACCCGGACCGGTGCCAGCGCCCAGGCCGTCAGGATGGCGAGGCAGGCGTGGAAGGAGGGAAAGGTCGCGAGCCCGCGGATCTCGCTGATCCGCAAGACCGTGAAACTGCCCGTCCGCAGATGCTCCAGCGCGTCGAGATGCCAGAGCGCGCCGATCGTCTCGATCGCCTCGCTCGGCATCGCCCGGGGCGCGTAATGCGCGTAGGCGCCCGCCGCCGGCAACAGCGCGGAAACCGCCACAACGGCCAGGAGCGTCGCACAGAACAGACGGACATAGGACCAGAGCCGGCCGAGCCGGCGCGTCGCGGCGAGCACGATGACGACCAGCGCCACCTGCGGTCCACTCGAATGATAGGCGAGCGACAGCCACCAGTTCAGTCCGGGATGGGCTTCGAGGAAGGCGAGCCAGGCGGGCCAGTCGAAGCCGATCGCGGCCTCGGCCCGCGCGAGATCGGCGTCGATGAGAGGCAGGGCGAGGGTTGCTGCGAGGTAATGGAGGATCGCGACCGGCACGGTGAAGGCGATCAGGGCCGCGCTCGCGAGCGCCATCCCGCGCAGGCTCGGCTCGGATTTGAGCCCGCCGAGACCGGCGGCGGCCACGAGCAGCACCGCGACGAGGGCTGCCAGGGCGATCGGGGTCGCCGGATCGAGGGCGATGCCGGAGGCCGCGAGCCAGATTGCATCGATGCCGCAGATCAGGAGGGCGGCGAGCCAGAGCACGAGATGAGGAGCCGCCACCCCCGCGGAGAAGCGCCGGGCGGTGTGAAGGAGGTTCGGTCGTGGGGGCCTGACATCGTCCTGCCGCGCGAGCCCGGCCCGCCGGGTCTGCCCTGCCTCGACCGAACGCATCCGCCCCCCATTCTCCACATATCGGTTCGTGATGCGTCTTCGCCGTACCGGAAACCATACGGGCTTCCGAGCGCTCGGATCGCACAGCCCGGGGGATACGCGCGGGCCGCCGCTTGGTTCTGCGAGGCGGGAAATCGTGGTGATACGTGCGAGACTGCGACTTCATCCCCGTAGGCCGGGGAATAGGTGTTGTCTAAGCTGACGCGTGTGGAGCGGGACGGTCGGGATGGAGCGAGAGCAGGCGTTCGAGCTGGAGGCGACCCAGGCGGCTCTGGACGAGGCGCCGGAGGAGATCGTCCTCGAGCCGCTCGCCGACTACCCGCAGATCGACCTGCGCGGCAGTGGCGAGCCCTGGGAGAAGCGTCGCGCAGCCGGCAAGCGCCTGCGAGAGGCGGTTCCGCACCAGGCCCATGCCGTGCTCGACCTGCCGGAGGACCGGCCCGATCCGGTGAGCCTGATCGAGGCCGCGCATGAGGGACGGCAGGCGCATCTGATCCCCTTGCGGGTTGCCCGCATGGCCTCCTCGCCCTTCGCCTTCCTGCGCGGGGCCGCGCCGGTGATGGCCTGGGACCTCGCCCGCTCGCCGAACAGCGAGATCGGCGTGGTCATGAACGGCGATGCGCATATCGCGAATTTTGGCCTGTTCGGCACGCCGCAGCGCGACGTGGTGCTCGATCTCAACGATTTCGACGAGGTCACGGTCGGGCCTTGGGAATGGGACCTCAAGCGTCTCGTCGCCAGCATCGAGATCGCCGGACGCGACGACGGCACGGCGCCGGGCGAGCGCCGGGCAGGGGTGCTCGCCGCGGTCGGCGGCTACCAGCACACCATGACGGAGCTGGCGCCACAGGGCTCCCTCGACGTCTGGTATCAGGCCACCCGCGCCGACCAGCTCGCCATCTCCGGCATCGATATCGACGACCATTCCCAGGAGGTCGTGCTGAAGGCCGTGGCCAAGGCGAAGAAGCGCCACAACCGCAGCCTGCTCGAGCGGATCGGCGAGCGCCGGGTCGATGGCGGCTGGCGCTTCCGCGACGATCCGCCGATCCTCACGCCCGTCTCGGAGGAGGTGCGCGAGGGGGTGATCACCGGGCTCGAGCATTATGCCGAGACCCTGCCGCGCGAGCGCCGCTTCATGCTGAGCCGCTACCATGTGGTGGACGTGGCCCACCGTGTGGTCGGGGTCGGCAGCGTCGGCACCCGGGCCTATGTGGCGCTGCTCTGCGGCAATTCCGACCAGGACGCGCTCTTCCTCCAAGTGAAGGAGGCGGTGCGCCCGGCCAACGCACCCTACCTCCCGGGCATGCCCGAGCCCTATGCCAGCCACGAGGGCGAGCGCGTCATCTACGGGCAGCGCCTGCTGCAGGCGGTGGGCGACCCGCTGCTCGGCTGGACCAGCATCGATGGGCGGCCCTTCTACGTGCGCCAGATGAAGAACATGAAGGGCGACATCCCGGTCTCCTGCCTGCGCGGCGAGCCGCTGCGGTACTTCTCCTGGGCCTACGGCGCGCTGCTCGCCCGCGCCCATGCCCGCACCGGCGACGCGGCGGCGATCGGCGGCTATTGCGGGCGCGACGGCAACACCGACCTCAAGGAAGCGCTCGCCGACTGGGCGCGTGCCTACGGCGACCGCAACGAGGCGGATTACGAGCGCTTCCGCGCGGCGATCGGCGAAGGGCGGCTCGAGGCGGCGGACGATCCGCATTTCTGAGGTCGCAAGGATTCACAAAACGTTCCGCTTGGGCCACGGTGCCGGCATGATCCGCCGGTTGCCGCGCCCCGCTCCTTGACCGAGACACGCCCGCTCCGCTCGCACCAGCGCACGCTGCGCGACCTCGTGGCGGCGATCGCCCGCGGCGAGGCCGCTGCGGTCACGGATATCCTCGCCGCGGTCACGCCGGGTGGCGGCAAGTCGCTGCTGCCGGTCATCGCCGCCGCCGAGTTGATCGCCGCGGGGCGGGTCGAGCGCGTGGTCTGGGTGGTGCCGCGCGACTCCCTCCGGCTTCAGGCGGAGGAGGCCTTCGCCGATCCGGCCTGGCGCAGCGCCCTCGGGCACGGCCTCAGCGTGCGCGCCGCCGACAATGAGCCCGATCCCTGCCGCGGCCTCTCGGGCTACGTCACCACCTATCAGGCAGTCGCGGCGGCCCCCGCCCTGCACCTCGCCGAGGCGCGGGCCCACGCGACCCTCCTCGTGGTGGACGAGGTCCACCACCTGCCGGTGCCGGGCTCGTCCCGCACCGCCGAAGCCCCGGATGAGGAGGCCGAGGCCGGCGCCTGGAGCCGGGCGATGCTGCCGCTCTTCCGGGCGGCGCGCCTGCGCCTGTTCCTGTCGGGCACCCTGGAGCGGGCGGACGGGCGGCGCATCCTCGGGCTGCCTTATCATCCCGGCGGCGCCGGCCGCGCGCCGGAGATCGACCTCGACGCGCCGGGCTTCGCCGTCATCGGCTATTCCCGGTCGCAGGCGCTCGCCGAGCGGGCGGTGCTGCCGGTGAGCTTCGGAGCGCTCGACGGGGAGGCGAGCTGGCTTGAAGGCGGCCGGCCGGCGGGGGAGGCACCCCGCGTCGGCCCGCACCGGCTCGCGGGCGGCCTGCGCGAGACGACGCGGCCCGCCCTGTTCACCGCCTTGCGTACGGGCTTCGCTCGCGACCTTCTCGGCGAGGCCTTCCACGCCACGCGCCGCATCCGCGCCCTCCGACGGGCGGAGCGCGGCCTCGAAGCCGGTGCGAGCGCGCCGGGCCTCGGCAAGCTCCTCGTCGTCGCGCCCGATCAGGCGAGCGCGCGGCGCTATCTGGAGACGCTGCAGGGCTGGATGCCGGGCCCCCAGGCCGAGCGCGACGTGCGCATCGCGACCTCGTCGATCCAGGACTCGCACGCGGCGCTCGCCGCCTTCCGCCTGCTGCCCGAGCCCGCCGTGCTCGTCACGGTGGCCATGGCCTATGAGGGGCTCGACGCGCCCGAAGTCGCGGTGGTGGCCGCCCTGACCCATATCCGCTCGCGGCCCTGGCTGGAGCAGATGCTCGCCCGGGCCACCCGGGTCGATCCGCAGGCCGGTGCCTACGCCGACCAGCAGGCGCTGGTCTTCCACCCGGACGACCCGCTGTTCGCCCGCTTCCGCGAGGAACTGGAGACCGAGCAGGGCAGCGCCAGCCGGCCCCGCCAGAAGCCGGCAGTCACCGCGATCCGCACCGGTCCCCTGCCGTGGCGCGACGAGCCGCCGCCCGGCATCACGCCGCTGGAGAGCAACGCCCTCGGCCTGCGCTACGCGATGCTGCGCCCGCGCCCCGCGGAGGAGGGGCCCCAGCCCAAGCCCCGGCAGGGCCCGGCCGTCTCGCTCGACGCGCCGCCCTCCCTCACCGAGCGGGTGCTGCGCCAGCGCATCACCGCGCAGGTCGCGGCCCAGGCCGTGGAAGACGAGGCCGCCTGGCAGGCCCCGCGCGGCGGGAACCTCGCCCACCGCTACAACGCCGTGCTCAAGCGCGTCGTCGGCAAGGAGCGCGCGACGATGACCCTCGCCGAGCTCGAATCCGCTCTGGCCTGGCTCGAGCGCAACCGCCTCTCCGACCATGCCCACCTGCTGGACGGGGATGCCCGCTACGCCTGGTCCGTGCGCCGCCGTCGTTGGGGCGGCGGGTTGCGTCAGGCCGGCGGCCCGGACGGCCGACTGGCCATCACAAGACCGTGAACCGTGCTCGCGAGGGCACGGTCGCCACCAACGTTGCCGGCTGAAGCTCGGCAGGCATCGTGACAGACCCTATATGCTGGCCCCGGACACTGTTTCCGGGCCGGCGGCGTGCCCGCGTCGGGACACGCTCCCGGTGGCCGCGCGCGGTCCATCTGCGAGAGGAGTCACGTGTGAGCGAGATCAAGCGACGGGTCGGCGTCGCGGCCTTGGCCGGTGCCGCGCTGATGGGCGTAGGGCTGGGCGTGGCCGGCCAGGCGCAAGCCGCGCAATGCGGCAACACCGCCGCCGGATTCGAGGCCTGGAAGCGCGAATTCGCCGAGGAGGCCCGCGGCCGGGCGAGCGCGCAGAGCCTCGCCGTCCTGATGGGGACCTCCTACTCGACCGCGACCATCTCGGCCGACCGGGGCCAGAAGAGCTTCCGGCTCTCCCTCGACCAGTTCATGGCCAAGCGCGGCGCCAACGCCATCGTCTCGCGCGGGCGCTCGCTGAAGGCGCAGAACGCCGCCCTGTTCGACGCGATCGAGCAGCGCTACGGCGTCCCGCCCGGGCCCCTCCTCGCGATCTGGGGCATGGAGACCGGCTTCGGCGCCGTGAAAGGCAACGTCAACACGCTGTCCGCGGTGGCGACCTTGGCCTACGATTGCCGGCGCTCCGCCTACTTCACCGACCAGCTCTACGCGGCCCTGCAGCTCGTCGACCGCGGCATCCTCACCGCGAGCACACGCGGGGCCGCACATGGCGAGGTCGGGCACACGCAGTTCCTGCCGAAGAACGTGCTGACCTACGGCACAGGCGGCAGTCTCGACAATGTCGGCACGGCGCTGAATTCCACGGCGAACTTCCTCAAGGGCCACGGCTGGCGTGCCGGTGCCGGCTATCAGCCAGGTCAGCCGAACTTCGCCGCGATCCAGGGCTGGAACTCGGCCTCCGTCTACCAGCAGGCCATCGCCATCATCGGCCGGCGCATCGACGGCGAGTGAGGGACGAGCCGGCCGGGCGGGACCCGGATCGGCGTCCGGCCCGTTCCATCGACGCACCTTCGCCTCGGCGTGAAGATGGAACGGGCGTCTGATAGGATGGGAACTCAGGCGTGGACGGCGCGCGCGAGTTCGGCTTTCGACATGCTTGAGCGGCCGGAGACGCCCTGGGCCCGAGCCTTCTTCATCAGCTCCGCCTTGGTCGGCTCCTTCGCCGATCCCGTTCCTCCGCGCGCCGAGGCCGCTTTTCGGGCCACGTCCTTCGGCTGTTTCGAGAACTGCTGCCCCTTGGCGCTGTCGGCGCGCTTCTTCGCGGTCGAGCGGGCGTACTCGTCGTCGGAGAGCCGTTCGCGGGCCTTCTTCGGCAGATAGCGCTCGCCCGTCTTGCCGCTCTCCTGCCCGGACTTCGTACCCCATTCCTCATCCGTCCACTGGGTGAGGTGATTGTCGTCCGATTTCTTCCCTGCGTAACCGCCGCCCGCCTTCTTGTATTCCTGAGTGGCCATCTGCGCCTTGCGGGCCGACCATTGGCCAGGCTTCCCGCCCTTGGGCGAGCTGGTGACCTTCTTCTTGACCCTGTCCCAAAGCTTGGGATCGGTCTTCTTCGCAGTCTCGGACATCGTCGATACCTCATCGTCGGGTTTCCGCCTCAACAGGCTGCCCATGCCCGCCGTTCCTGCGGCACGGCGAAGCCTGTGGAGCGCGCGGCACGGGGTGGGGCCTGAATTCATGAACCCGTCATGGACGATGCATTGACTCGTGACCCGTGAGCGGCCACCTGCGCCGCGAGTCGATCCGCCCTCTCCGGGTGGCGCAACCGGAATCCGAGCATCATGGCGAACGCGAGCGGTCAGGTGGGAACGGTGTTCATCGATGGCGAGGCGGGCACGACCGGCCTCGGCATCCGTGAGCGCCTGGAACGCGACGGGCGGATCGCGCTGCGCAGCATCCCGCACGAGAGCCGCAAGGATATCTCCGTCAAGCGGGCGCTGCTGGCCGAGGTCGACCTCGTGGTGCTCTGCCTGCCGGACGACGCGGCCAAGGAGACCGTGGCACTGGCCGATGCGCTGCCCGGGGGCGGCCCGAAGATCCTTGACGCCAGCACCGCGCACCGGGTCGCTCCCGGCTGGGCCTACGGCTTCGCGGAGTTGACCCCCGAGCAGGGACGGACGATCGCCGCCGCGCGTCGCGTCGCCAATCCCGGCTGCTACCCGACCGGCGCGATCGCCCTATTGCGCCCGCTGGTGGAGGGCGGCCTGATCCCGGCCGACTTCCCCATCAGCATCAACGCGGTCAGCGGCTACAGCGGTGGCGGCAAGGGCCTGATCGAGCGCTACGAGGCGGGCGATGCACCGGCCTTCGAACTCTACGGCCTCGGCTTCGGCCATAAGCACCTGCCCGAGACCCAGGCTTATTCCGGCTTGACCCGCCGTCCGATCTTCGTTCCGTCCGTCGGCAACTTCCGGCAGGGCATGCTCGTGAGCATCCCGCTCCATCTTGACACTCTGCCGGGCCGGCCCTCTGCGGCCGATCTCGAGGCGGCGCTGGTCGCGTGGTACGCGAACCGGCCCCTTGTCGAGGTGGTCACTGGGGCGAATGAAGGGGCGCACCGCGAGCGGATCGAGCCGGAGGCTCTGAACGACACCGACAAGCTGGAATTGCGGGTGTTCGGCTCGGACCGCCACGGCCAGGCCGTCCTCGTGGCGCGCCTCGACAATCTCGGCAAGGGCGCGTCCGGTGCCGCCGTCCAGAATATCGGCTTGATGCTCGGCCTCGACGCTTGAGGGCCGCGGAGCTCGGCTGGAGCGCTTTCTGCCGCAGAGGATGCCGGTTCGGCGAATGAGGGCGTATCGAACTAAAGGCTTGGAGCCGTTCTCGATTGCAACACGATCTGGAGCGACTCTAAGCGGGCGTTCGTCCCGCCTTCACCACCTAGAGTCCCATCACGGCCGCTCCCCCTGGGCGGCCGTTTTGATTCGTGGCTTACCCATGGTCGAGTCTGGAGGCAGAATGAGCGGTATTCGCTCATGCAATTTCCGGTTGTGAAGACACTTTTCAAGCTATTTCTAGGACTTGGCTTTGCACAATGCATACAAAAATGAGCAAAATTCGCTCAGATAGGCCAGCAAAAATGCATCGCTCCACGTCCAGTGAAGACATCACATTGAAAAATTGCATTCATCTCTTGACGTTTCTCGCGGGTGAGATTGTATCCGCCACACCGGGGCCAGCAAATTTTTCAGCCTGCGCTGTTGAGGCTGAAGGACAACCACGGCAAGATGGATATGACCGAACCTCAAATTGATCGTTCACGTTTTGTGAAGCTCGCAGCGGACATCGTTGCGGCTTATGTCAGCAACAACCACGTACAGGGTGCCGAACTCCCGAAGCTTCTGGTCGACGTGCACGAGGTAATCGTCGGGCTTCTCGACAGCGCGGCCGGGGCGGCCGATACCGGTCCGGCAAAGCCGACGCCGCAGGAGATCAAGCGCTCGATCACCTTCGACCACCTCCTCAGCTTCGAGGACGGGAAGCCCTACAAGACGCTGCGCCGGCACCTGACCCTGCGCGGTCTCACGCCGGAGGCCTACCGTGCCAAGTGGGGCCTGCCGGTCGACTACCCGATGACCGCCAAGAGCTATTCCGAGCAGCGCTCGCAGCTCGCCAAGGCCCTCGGTCTCGGTCAGCAGCGCCGGGTGCCGGAGATGGAAGCCGCGTCCCCCGAGCCGGAGGCCCCGGCCGAGGAGGTTGCCAAGCCGCGCCGCGCCGCGCGCCGCAAGGAGACCGCCTGACGGTCGGGCGCGGCCGGAACGTTCCCGGCTGCGCCGAATTCCCCGCTGGCGGGACCGGGCCTTCTCCCCTGGTGGTCCTTCCTGCTGGAACGGGAGACGGCGCATGGCCCTGATCGAGACCGGCGACGGCACGCGGTTGTTCTACAAGGATTGGGGTAGCGGACGGCCGGTCGTGCTCATTCACGGCTGGCCGCTCGACGCCGATATGTGGGAATATCAGCAGCCGGCTCTGGCCGAGGCCGGCTTCCGCACGATCGCCTACGACCGGCGCGGCTTCGGCCGTTCCGACCAGCCCTGGTCGGGCTACGACTACGACACCTTCTCGGACGACCTGAAGGCGGTGCTCGATCGCCTCGACCTGCAGGATGTCACCCTCGTCGGCTTCTCCATGGGTGGCGGCGAGATCGCCCGCTACATGTCCCGCCATGGGGGCGCCCGCGTTGCGCAGGCGGTGCTCGTCTCGGCGGTGCCGCCCTACCTGCTGAAGACCTCCGACAATCCGGACGGGATCGACCCTTCCGTGTTCGAGGGGATGATCGACGGTCTCCGGACGGACCGGCCGCATTTCCTGTCGAACTTCGCGAAGAGCTTCTTCGGCGTCGGCGTGTTCTCCTCGCCTTCCTCGACCGATCTGATCCAATGGACCGGGCAGATCGCCATGCTCGCCTCGCCCAAGGCGACGGTCGCGTGCGTGCGTGCCTTCGGCGAGACCGATTTCCGCGCCGATCTCGGGCATTTCAGGGTGCCGACCCTCGTGATTCACGGGGACGGCGACCAGATCGTCCCGGTCGACATCTCAGGCCGCGCCGCTGCGGCCGCGATCCCGGGCGCGCGCTTCGTCGCCTACGAGGGGGCGCCGCACGCCGTGCCCTTCACCCATGCCGAGCGGCTGACCGGCGATCTCCTCGCTTTCCTGCAGAGCCGCGGCTGACTCTCGCGCGCCGCAATCAGCCGCGATAGAGAGGCGCGACACGCGGCCGATCCGGCCGCCGGCCGCGCCCCTCGGGGCCGCCGGCGGCGACGCGCGGTCCTGATCCGGAGCCCTGCATGTCCCGCATTCTCCCACCCGCCCTCGGCGCCGTGGCTGCCCTTCTCGTCGGCCTCGGCACCCTCTCCGCGCAGCCGGCCAAGGCGCCCGAGAAGACCCCCGAACCCTATGCCGCCCGCGAGGGCTTCTCCGCCAACAGCGTCCCGCAGGGACGGGGCGAGGTGCAGCTCTCCTTCGCACCCGTTGTGAAGCGGGCGGCCCCCTCCGTGGTCAACGTCTACGCCTCGCATGTGGACAAGCGCTCGAACGCCCGGGCCAGCGCCATGGACGAGTTCATGCGCCGCTTCTTCGGCGAGGATGGCGGGCGTGGCCCCGGCGGCATGCGGGGCGAGCGGGCGCAGAAATCGCTGGGCTCCGGCGTGATCGTCGACGAGACCGGGCTCATCGTCACGAACAATCACGTCATCGACAACATGAACGAGGTGCGGGTGGCGCTTGCCGACCGACGCGAGTTCGAGGCCTCGATCGTGCTGCGCGATCCGCGGACCGACCTTGCGGTCATCCGGATCAAGAACCCGACCGGCGGGGTCATCCCGATGCCCTTCGGCGATTCGGAGGCGCTCGAGGTCGGCGACTTCGTGATGGCGATCGGCAATCCGTTCGGCGTCGGGCAGACGGTGACGCAGGGCATCGTCTCGGCGCTGGCGCGCACGCAGGTCGGCTCCTCAGACTACCAGTTCTTCATCCAGACCGACGCGGCCATCAATCCAGGCAATTCCGGCGGCGCCCTGGTCGATCTGCAAGGCCGGCTCGTCGGCCTCAACACGGCGATCTACTCACAATCCGGCGGCAGCCACGGCATCGGCTTCGCCATCCCGGCGAGCATGGTGAAGGCGGTGGTCGACACCGCCAAGGGCGGCGCCAGCACCGTGCGCCGGCCCTGGCTCGGCGCCCGCGTGCAGAATGTGACGCCGGACATCGCCGAGAGCATGGGCCTCGACCACCCGACCGGCGTGCTGGTGGCGAGTCTCGCCGCGAAGAGCCCGGCCGACGAGGCGGGGCTGAAGCGCGGCGACCTGATCCTGAGCGTCGACGGCCAGACCGTCGACGACCCGGAAGCGTTCGGCTACCGCTTCGCGCTCAAGGGCATCGAGGGCCAGACCAAGTTCGGCGTCCTGCGCGGGACGGGGCGCATCACCGTGCCGGTAAAGCTCTCCCCCGCCCCGGAGACGCGTCCGCGCGACGTGCTGAAGGTGAAGACGCGCTCGCCCTTCCTCGGCGCCACCTTCGTCAACACCTCGCCCGCCGTGGCCGAGGAGATGCAGGTGGATTTCCCCTCAGAAGGCGTCGCGGTCCAGGCGGTGGACGACAACTCGATCGCGGCCCGCGCCGGCCTGCAGAAGGGTGACCTCGTCCTCGCGATCAACGGCGCGCCCGTGACCTCTACCAAGGATCTCGACCGGCTGACTCGCAACACCCTCAACATGTGGGAGGTGGCGATCAACCGGAAGGGCGAGGTGCTGACCTCGGTGTTCGGGGGATAGTGCAGGGCCGGGCTTGCCGGCCCGCGCCCATGCGGTGTTCATGCGCCGATGTCCGACCTCTTCGCCGCGACCGAACAGCAGCCCCAGCGCGATTCCGGCGCGCCCCGGCCGCTTGCCGACCGGCTGCGCCCGGCCCGTCTCGATGAGGTGGTCGGCCAGGAGCACCTGACCGGCCCGGACGGGGCGCTGACCCGGCTCCTGCGCGCGAAGACCCTCGGCTCGCTGGTGTTCTGGGGGCCGCCCGGCACCGGCAAGACCACGGTGGCGCGGCTGCTCGCCAACGAGACCGACCTGCATTTCGAGCAGATCTCGGCGATCTTCTCGGGCGTGCCGGACCTGCGCAAGGTCTTCGACGCGGCGCGTAAGCGCCGGATGGCCGGGCAGGGCACGC
>Ga0126362_10000150_pt1 | contig 64846 bp, 71 predicted proteins | sample ANMtaG_FD_126269 | JGI IMG/M metagenome (GOLD analysis project Ga0126362, IMG submission 126269) | Continental margin sediment microbial communities from North Pacific Ocean - ANME2c_DSS_Sorted | ecosystem: Environmental > Aquatic > Marine > Continental margin > Sediment | place: Pacific Ocean... | reverse complement strand
GGAAGCGCACCAGTTCCGCATCGACACCGCAGGCGGCATCGGCCGCCCGACGCCCGAGGGCGCGCACCGCGATGGCGTGGACCTGGTGGCGGTGGCGCTGGTGGGCCGGCATGGCATCAAGGGCGGCGAGACGCGCGTGTTCGAAGCCAACGGCCGACGCGGCGAACGCTTCACGATGACCGAGCCGTGGACGCTGCTGGTGCTCGACGACGCGCGCGTGATCCACGAGTCGACTCCCATCCAGCCGCTCGAAGAGGGCGGCGAAGGCTGGCGCGACACGCTCGTGATCACCTGCAGGGCCAAGGGTTTCCAGGGGGATTGAACTCACCCGGCGGCGGGGCAGTCCTACAGCCTGCGGCGCGCAACAGCGGTTAAATTCGGGGCCGGCCCCATGTGGGCCGTGTGTCTGTCTGCGAACGAAAGCGAGGTCCCGCCATGTTCAATCACATCCTGGTTCCGATCGACGGCTCCGAAACTTCCATGCTCGCCGTCAGCAAGGCCAGCGGCCTCGCGCTGGCCTTCGGCAGTCGCATCACGCTGATCCACGTGATCGACAACTACCCCTTCATCGGCGTGGGCGCGGACTACGCGCTCGGCCAGAACGAATACCTCGCGGCGGCTACCGCCAGCGCCAATGCGGCGCTTGCGCGCGGCGTGGCGGCGCTTGCGGCCGAGGGCCTGCACAGCGACCAGCGCGTGATCGACGGCCACGTGGTGCACGAAGGCATCGTCGACACGGCCATTGCCATCGCGGCCGACCTGATCGTGATGGGCTCCCACGGCCGCAGCGGCATCGAGAAACTGCTGCTGGGCAGCGTGACGCAACGCGTGCTGCAGGACGCGAACATGCCCGTGCTCGTGGTCAAGGGCGGCTGAGCAACAACAGCAGCGGCAACAACGCAAACCGCGGCGTATGTAGCGGAATCGAGGGCCGGTCGATCGATCAGGCGACGGCGAAACCTGAAGGCCGCTCGAAGCGGAGCTCCTGCCCCGTCACCGGGTGCACGAAGCCCAGCTCGCTCGCGTGCAGCAGCAGGCGCGGCGCTCTTGCCTGCAGGGCCGCATCCCCATACAGCGCATCGCCCAGGATCGGATGCCCGATCGACAGCAGGTGCACGCGCAGCTGATGCGAGCGGCCGGTCAGGGGCTCCAGCAGCACGTGCGTGGCGGCGGGTTCTCCGGGCAGTACCGAGAGCGCCTTCCATCGCGTGAGGCTGGGCTTGCCGGCCGGGTCGATCTTCTGCAGTGGCCGCCGCGGCCAGTCGGCCATCAGCGGCGCGTCGATCAGCGACCAGTCTTCCCGCAGCGGCATCGCGCCATCGACGACGGCTTCGTAGCGCTTGTGCACCCTGCGCTCGGCGAATTCGGTGCTCAGGGCGCGCTGCATCTCGATGCCGCGTGCCATCAGCACCAATCCGCTGGTAGCCATGTCGAGGCGGTGCACGATCAGCGCGTCGGGCCACTGCCGCATGGCGCGCGCGCTCAGGCAGTCCTGCTTGTCTTCGCCGCGGCCGGGTACGCAGAGCAGGCCGGCGGGCTTGTCGAGCACCAGCAGGTGGGCGTCTTCGTGAACGGGTTGCAGCGGTGGCGGTGGCGCGGTCATGGGAGCCGCCGAGTGTAGACAGCGCGGGGGTGGCCGCCGCCGGCCCTCACGCCCCGCTCATCCGGGCTCGGCTATCCTCGGGCGAATGTCCGGCCCCGCCCCAGCCTCCGCCTCTTCTTCCCCCGACGCCGCGGCCGTGCTGCCGGCCGCCCCGGTTTCTCCTCCCAGCTTTTCCGACCTGACGCGCGAACGCCCGTTCATGCAGATGTGGACGGCGCGCCTCTTCGGCACGGCCGCCTCGCAGATGCTGCTGGTGGCTATCGGCTGGCACATGTACGAGCTCACCGGCAGTGCCTGGGACCTGGGGCTGGTGGGCCTCTACCAGTTCGTGCCCGCGCTGCTGCTGGCACTGCTGGCCGGGCACGTCGTCGACCGCCATCACCGCGGGCGCATCGTGGCCGCCTGTTTCGCGGTGCAGGGGTTGGTGGCACTCGTGCTGCTGCTGGCGGTGGTCGAAAAGCACGATACGCGCGGCCTGCTGCTGGGCCTGTCGCTGGTGCTGGGCGCGGTGCGGGCCTTCCAGATGCCGGCGCAGCAGGCGCTGACGCCGTTGCTGGTGCCGCCTTTCATGCTGTCGCGCGCGATGGCCTTCAGCTCGGCGGGCATGCAGGGCGCGATCATCGGCGGGCCTGCGCTCGGCGGGCTGCTGTTCGTGGCGGGCATGGCGGTGGTGTACGGGGCCAGCGTGCTGTTCTTCGCCCTGGCCTGCGCGCTGGTGCTGCGCCTGCGCTACGCCTATACGCCGGCCGCGCGCGAGCCGGTCACGCTGTCCACGGTGTTCGCGGGCGTCGATTTCATCTGGAAGCGCAAGCCGGTGCTCGGCGCCGTCTCGCTCGACCTGTTCGCGGTGCTGCTGGGCGGCGCGGTGGCGCTGCTGCCGATCTACGCCAAGGACATCCTGCACACCGGCCCATGGGGGCTCGGCCTGCTGCGCAGCGCGCCGGCGGTGGGCGCGCTGGTGATGTCCATCGCGCTCACGCGCCGGCCGGTCGAGCGCAACGTGGGGCGCACGCTGCTGCTGGCCGTCGGGTTGTTCGGGCTGTGCATGGTGGTGTTCGGCATCTCGAAGAGTTTTGTCGTCTCGCTGATCGCGCTGGCTGTCTCGGGCGGCGCCGACATGGTCAACGTGGTGATCCGCCAGACGCTGGTGCAGCTCGAGACGCCCGATGCCATGCGCGGGCGGGTGAGCGCGGTCAACTCGATCTTCATCGGCGCCAGCAACCAGCTGGGCGAATTCGAGTCGGGCGCCACGGCCGCACTGCTTGGGCCGGTCGGCTCTGTGGTGGTGGGCGGCGTGGGCACGATGGTGGTCGCGCTGGCCTGGTTCAGGCTGTTCCCGTCGCTGGCGCATCGCGACCGGCTGGTGGTGGCTGCGCCCTCGGTCAGGCCGCCCGCTGCGTCCTAGTCCGGGAAGAGGGCGCGGGCGCCCGGCACTTCGAGCGTGATGTCGCCCAGCGCCTGCGCCACGCAGGGCCGGATCCAGCCCTCGGTCTTTTCCTCGGCGCTCAGGCCGGGCCATTCGATGATGTGGCGGGTTTCGCCCGCAAGCCGCTGGCAGATGCAGGTGCGGCAGGTGCCGTTGCGGCACGAACTCGGCAGCTCGATGCCGGCTGCCTCGGCGGCTTTCAGGAGGGTGGTGCCGGCATCGGTCTCGAATTCGAGGCCCGAGGGCTCGAGTCGGACCTTCATGGCTGCGGCGGCTGGCCTTGCTGCTGCTGCTCGCGGCGTTGCTCGCGCAGCATGAAGAGGTAAAGGCTCTCGACCTTCTCGCGCGCCCACGGCGTCTTGCGCAGGAACTTGAGGCTCGAACTCACGCTCGGGTCGAGCGTGAAGCAACGGATCGGCACCAGTTCGCTCAGGTGCTCCCACCCGTAGTAATCGACCAGCGCGGTGACGATGGCCTCCAGCGTGATCCCGTGCAGCGGGTTGCGCGGCTGGGCCTTCTTCGGGGCCTCGGGCGCAGGCGCTGGAGCTTCGTTCGTCACTTGTTCTTGAGCTTGCCGCGGGGAATGACCGCCGTCGTGATCGTGCGGACCGGCTCGATGCCGCCAGTGCCCACAGGCTTGGGCGGCGAGGTGTCCTTCTTCGGTTTCTTCGCTTCCTTGGTGCTGCGTTGCTGACCCTTGGCCATGTCTGTTTCTCCTGTTGTTGCGACGTATGCGGCACGCAGTTTAGCGGTGCGGCGACAATACGCGGTTCCATCCGATTTCCCGCATTCATGTCAGATTACGAAGTTCGCCCCGCGACCCTGCGCGACGCCAAGGCCGTCGCCGAAATCCACGCCCTGGCCGTCAAGGCCGCCTACGAAGGCATCCTTCCCGAAGAAGAGCTGCGCTCCCTGGCCCCTGCCTCGCGCGAAGCCAAGTGGCGCGAGGCCATCGAATACAGCGAGCCGCAGGTGTGGGTGGCCGTGTCGGGCAGCGAGATCGTCGGCTTCGTCGGCTTCGACCGCTCGCGCGACCCCAAGACGCCGCCCACCACCGGCGAGATCTGGGCCATCTACGTCAAGCCCGAGCACTGGAGCAAGGGCGCAGGCGTGGCCCTCTGGGACGCCGCGCGCGAAGGCCTGGAGGAAGAGGGCTGCACGACGGTCACCATCTGGGTGCCGATCCGCAACGAGCGCGCCATGCGTTTCCACGAGCTCGCGGGCTTCAAGCGCGAGATGAAGACCGCCAAGACCACCGCCTTCGGCACCGTGCGCGTCGAAGAGATCCGCCTGAAGCGCGACGTGGCCTGACATGGACGCCGCCGGCAGCAACACTCTCGGCCACGCCGCGCGCGTGCGTTCGCATCAACGCCGCACGGTCGCGGTGCAGTGGATCCGCCGTACCCACGGCTGGTTCGGGCTGTGGGGGGCCGTGCTGGGGCTGCTGTTCGGCTTCAGCGGCATCTGGCTCAACCACCGCAACGTGATGAAGCTGCCGCAGGCCCAGGAGCGCACCCGCGCCCAGCTGGCGCTGCCCGATCCGGTGCCGGAAACGCCCGAGGCCATGAGCCGGTGGCTGCAGGACGCGCTGCGCATGAGCGGCCCGCCCAACTCCAGCCGTATCGAGCCCTCCAAGCCCGTCGCGTGGGCCGACAAGGGCGACAAGAGCGCACCGGCACTCACGCAGCCCGCGCACTGGGTGTTCAACTTCGGCGGCCCCAACGAGATCGTGCAGGCCGAGTACTGGCAGGGCAACCGCTCGGTGGGCGTCACCACCACGCACAACGGCATCGTGGCCACGCTCACCAACATGCACAAGGGCGGTGCCATGCCGCTGCCCTGGATCCTGCTGGTCGATACGCTGGCCGGCGCCCTGATCTTCCTGTCGATCTCGGGCGTGGCGCTGTGGATGCTCACGCATCGCCGCCGCCGCGTGGGCCTGGCGCTGTTCGGCGCCTCGCTGGCGGCGGTGCTCGTCATCGCGCTCGGCGCTCTCTGATCCACTGCCTTGTTCGTACCCAGGCGCCCGTCCGGGGTGCCTGCGTACGGGTATTGGCGGGGCGGGTTGCGGCTGCGGATAAGCTCGCCGCTTCTTTTTCAGCCTGAACCCTGCCAATGGCCTCCAGCCTGCTCCTGCTGCTCGACGACATCGCGACCGTCCTCGACGACGTCTCGGTCCTTACCAAGGTAGCCGCCAAGAAAACAGCCGGCGTGCTGGGCGACGACCTCGCGCTCAACGCGCAGCAGGTCACCGGCGTCAAGGCCGATCGCGAGCTTCCGGTGGTGTGGGCCGTGTGCAAGGGCTCCTTCATCAACAAGGCCATCCTCGTGCCCGCGGCGCTGGCCATAGGCACCTGGCTGCCGTGGCTGGTGACGCCGCTGCTGATGATCGGCGGCGCCTTCCTGTGCTTCGAAGGGGCCGAGAAGCTCGCCCACAAGTTCCTGCACAAGAAGGAGCACGACGCCGACACCCAGCGCCACGAAAAGGCCGCTGCCGACGCATCGGTCGACATGGTCGCGATCGAGAAAGACAAGATCAAGGGTGCGGTGCGCACCGACTTCATCCTCTCGGCCGAAATCATCGCCATCACGCTGGGCACCGTGCAGGGCCAGCCTTTCACGACGCAGCTGAGCGTGCTGGTGGGCATCGCGCTGATCATGACCATCGGCGTCTACGGCCTCGTGGCCGGCATCGTGAAGCTCGACGACGCGGGCCTCTACCTGAGCCAGCGCGCCAGCGCGGGCGCGCAGGCCCTGGGCCGCGGCATCCTGGCCGCGGCGCCGTGGCTCATGAAGGCGCTGTCGGTGGCCGGCACGGCCGCGATGTTCCTCGTGGGCGGCGGCATCCTGGTGCATGGCGTGCCCGCGCTGGGCCACGCGGTGGAAGACTGGGCCAAGACCACGGGCGGTGTGTTCGGCACGCTGGGCTCGATGGGCGTGAATGCCGGCGTGGGCCTGGTGGCCGGCGCCATCGTGCTGGCCGTGGTGGAACTGGTGGGCAAGCTGCGCGGCAAGAAAGCCTGATCGACGGCGGGCCTGCGCACCGGATCGAGTTCTGAGCGATCGCAGGGGCGCGGCTGCCCCGGGCCACTGCTCGCGCCGACGGCCATGGCGCCCTTTCCGGATCGACTCATGGCGCAGCCTGCGCGGAGCCATATTGACAGCATGGAGTGCAAAAAATAGGCTCCGATGCGCTTCCATCGATACATGGCGTAATGAATATGCACCGGCAATTCGACGATGTGCTGCTCGGCAGCATCGAGCTGTTCTGCCTGGCGGCGGAGTCGGGCAACTTCACCGCGGCCGCCAACGTCGCGGGCGTCACCCCCGCGGCGGTCAGCCGCTCGATCTCGCGCCTGGAAAAACGCCTGGTCGTGCGCCTGTTCGTGCGCTCCACGCGCAGCAGCCGCCTCACCGAGGCCGGCCGGGAATACTTCGAGCAGTGCCGCTCGGCGCTGCAGCAACTGGTGGAAGCCGAGCGCAAGGTCAGCGGAGAACAGGTGCAGCCCGGCGGCACCATCCGGATCAGCGCGCCGACTCCCTATGCGCACCACCGCCTGCTGCCGTTGCTGCCGGCATTCCGCTCGCGGTATCCGCTGATCCGCGTGGAAGCGCATATCAGCAACCGCAATATCGACTTCCACGAGGAGAACTTCGACGTCGCGATCCGCTTCCGCGCCCAGCCCGATTCCACAATGGTGGCCCGGCACCTCGAAGATGCCGAACTGGTCGTGGTCGCGCATCCCCAGTACCTCCGGCGCGCGGGCCGGCCGTCCACGCTGGCCGACCTGGCGCAGCACGAGTGCATCCAGTTCGACCTGCCCAGCAGCGGCCGGCAGATCGCGTGGCTGTTCAGGGAAGACGGACGCGACAAGGAAGTCGTCTCGGCCGGCCACTACAGCTGCGCCGAGGACGTGCTTGGGGGTGTCACGCTGGCCAGGGCGGGCGCGGGGCTGTTCCAGGCCTATCGCTTCGTGGTCGAGAAGGAGCTGGCCAGCGGGGAACTGGTGGAGGTGCTGCAGCCCTTCGGCGGACGCTCGCGCCCGGTCAGCCTGATGTACCCACACGGCCGGCTGCTGCCTTCGCGCGTGCGGGCCTTCATCGATTTCCTGATGGAGCAGGGCCACACCGCGCTGTCGAAGCCGCGGGCGTGAAGGAACGGCCGGTCGGCCGTTGCCCTGTCTTTATTGCTGGTTTACTGGCGCGTCTTGCCGCGCTTCACCAGCTCGACCACGATCAGCGCCACGCCCAGCACCACTGCAAACCAGCCGACCAGATAGGCCCCCGCGACCATCTCGAACCAGCGCGTGCCCTGCAGGAAGCGCGGCCCCAGCAGGACTGCGACGCCGATCACGAGGCAGAGGATGCCGCGTTCGAGCGTGCGGAGTTGTCGTTTGGGTTGCGCCATGGCTTCTTCGTTCTTTCGGGGGAGTGCGGATCGGTCAGTGCGTCATTTTCCCGCGCATCGCAGCCGGATGGCCCTGCAGCTGGAACGACTTGCCCGTCGGCACCAGCGAATCGCCATCGAGCCGCAGGATCGTGACATCCTGGTCGATGAAATTCCCCACATACAGGTACTTCCCGTCGGCGCTCCACACCGCGCCCTCCGGCAGGCCGCGCACTTCCACCTCGTTGGCGCGCGTGACCTTCTTGCCGTCGATCTTCAGCAGCACCACCGAGCCGTTGCGGTTGTAGAAGTAGGCGCTCTTCGCTGCATTGCTGCCGCGCAGAATCACCGCCACCGCGTGCCTGCCGGTCGGGCTCACGGCCAGGCCCTCGGGGCCGTCGCCGACCACCACCTTGTCGATCACGCGCGGCGGCGCGGCTTCCATGTCGATCACGCTCACCGTGTCGACCTGGCCGTCGGAAGCGCCCGAGTTGCCGTTGTCGGCCGTGAGCGCGAGCCTGCCGTCGGGCGTCACGTCGACGTTGTAGGGCCACAGGCCGGCCGCGAGGTCGACCTTGTTGTAGCTGACCTTCTCGCCGTTCACGTCGAGCAGTGCGATCTTGTGGCTCGGGAACTTGGCCGCCAGCGCGCGCTTGCCGTCGGGCGTGAAGCGCACGTGCGCCACCGAGTCGCCCATGGCCACGGTGTCGACAAGCGTCACCTTCTTGCCCGAGATGCGCAGCACGCTCACCGAGTTGTCGGCGCGGTTGGCCACCAGCGCCAGGTCGCCGGTGCGGTTGATCGACAGGCCGGAAGGCTGCTTGCCGACCTGCAGGGTGTCGAGCAGCTTGGGCGGCGTGGTGGTCAGGTCGATCACGAAGAGCCGGTTGTCGGGCACCTGCCTGCGCGCGCCGTTCTCCTCGATCACGTTGAGCGAATTGGCGACCAGCGCCAGCGTCTCGCCGGGGGTGATCGCGAGGTTGGTCGGCGGGCCGGCGATGGTGTTGTCCAGCTGCAGCGTGCCGAGCACCTTGGGCACGAGCGGATTGGTGCCGATGTCCAGCACCTGCACGGTGTCGCGCCCCATCGGGCCGAGGATCACGGCACCGGCGTCGTTCCACGACTGCTTCTCGTCGTTGGCGACCAGCATCAGCTGGCGCTGGGGCACGGTGGGGGTGAGGTTCGTGCAGCCGGCGAGGACCGCGAGGGCCGCTAGCGCTGTGAGGGGGAAAAGGCGGAACTTCACGGTGTCTGTCTCCGGTGTTGTTGTGAGCGCGCATGGTAGCGAACGGCACAATCGACGGCCCGAACGCCCCGAGGAACGAACCCCCATGAGCATCGAGATACCGAAGGAAGCGCGCCAGCAGGCCATCACCTCCATCGAGCGCTATTTCCGCGAGAACATGGAAGAGCCGATCGGCAACATCGGGGCCGGTGCGTTGCTCGGCTTCTTCCTGGAGGAGATCGGCCCGCTCGTCTACAACAAGGCGGTGGCCGAGGTGCAGGAACGGCTGCAGTCGCGCATTTCGGAGATCGACCTCGAGGTGCACGAGGACGAGTTCCAGTACTGGCGCAAGTTCGACAAGCAGAAGAAAGGCCGCTAGCACCGCAGGCCGGCGTGGTGCCGGCGCATCGCGGCGAATTCAAAGATGCTTCAAAACGTTGCAGAATTCGGGGCCATGCACCTCCACCGCACCGCCCATCGCCGCGCGCTTTCTCCCGTTCTGCGCGCCCTTGCGGCCTTGCCCTTCGTGCTCGCCGCATCCTTCGCCATCGCGCAGCAGGATCCCTCGGGCTTCCCGCTCGACTCGGTCGGCTACCTGAACGAGGAACTGCCCCGCATGGAAGCCGCCATCGCCGCGAAGGACCGCAGCTTCTTCCATGGCGCGATGGTCCGCACGGTGCAGTTCTCCGAACGCTGGGGCTTCAAGAGCAAGGCCAACCCCGAACTCGCCGCATACCCCATGTGCACGGCGGCCGTGATGGACTACGCTGTGGTCGGCATGTGCCGGCTCGCGCCTTCCGACGAGTGCGAACCCGGGCTGGCCTCGCGCTTCGACGCGAACGTGCAGCGCTGCCGTGAACTGGCCGCGAAGAAATAGCTGAAAGAGACATCCGCCATGGACTACGCCGCCCGCTACAAGACCCTCGCCATCGAGCGCCGCGGCGCTAACGGCGCGGTGCTCGACATCCGGATGCTGGCGGTCAATGGCAAGCTGCCCACGGCGGGGCATGACGGCCATCGCGAACTCGCCGAGGTCTGGCGCGACGTGTCGGCCGACGACACGGTCCGCTGCGCCGTGCTGCGGGGCGAGGGCCAGGGCTTCTCGGGCGGCGGCGACCTTGCCATGGTGCAGGACATGACCACCGACGACGTGGTGCGCCAGCGCGTGTGGCGCGAGGCGCGCGACCTCGTCTACAACATCATCAACTGCGACAAGCCCATCGTGAGCGCCATGCACGGCCCGGCCGTGGGCGCGGGGCTGGTGGCGGGACTGCTGGCCGATATCTCCATCGCCGCGAAGCACGCGAAGATCGTCGACGGCCACACCCGCCTGGGCGTGGCGGCGGGCGACCACGCGGCCATCGTCTGGCCGCTGCTGTGCGGCATGGCCAAGGCCAAGTACCACCTGCTGCTGTGCGAACCGGTGAGCGGCGAGGAGGCCGAGCGCATCGGACTCGTGTCGCTTGCGGTGGACGAAGCCGACCTGCTGCCGCGCGCCTACGAGGTGGCCGACCGGCTCGCGGCGGGCAGCCAGAGCGCCATCCGCCTCACCAAGTACGCGCTGAACAACTGGCTGCGCCAGGCCGGCCCGACCTTCGACGCCTCGCTGGCGCTCGAATTCATGGGCTTCGCGGGCGCCGACGTTCGTGAGGGCATCGCCTCGCTGCGCGAGAAGCGGGCCCCCGACTTCGGCTGATTGGCCTCGGATTATTCGCGGGACACCGCGGAGCCGGCTTTGCCGGGCCGCTGGTGTCGCCCCCTGAAAGGGGGTTGGCGAAGCGACACGAAGTGCGCGAAGACTGGGGGTTAGCTCGTTTTCAGCCCCTGCAGCGTCTGCAGCAGCACGACGCGCGTCTGCCCGAGGATCATGCCCTTCCACTCGTCGTTGTCGCAGTAGAACGCGTCGCGCAGCTGCGCACGGATCTCGCGTTTCTGCGCCTCCGGCGCCTCGGGGTGGCGGCGCAGCCAGGTGTCGGCGCGCAGGCGGGTCAGCACTTCGCCGTCGGGCAGCGTGCCGAATTCGAGGCCCATCGGCGCGATCTTCGCGTTGGGGCATTCGTCGTAGGCGGTCGAGATCACCGGACCCGACACGTCGGCCGAGGCCGAGTCGCCGGCAAAGGGCGCGAACACATCGGCACCCCACCAGTCGTGGGCCCGCGCGAGGTCTTCGGGTGTGTTGCGGCCCGGGTAGATCTTCTCGCCGTGGCCGTAGGGGCCCAGGCCCGTGTGCACGTCGATCCAGCCGAGGTGCGTGGCCGAGGCGGCGTACTTGCGCAGGATCTTGCGGATCGTTCCGTTGCTCCACGACGGCGCGGTGCCGCCGTAGAACAGGCCGTCGGGCGATGTGTACTGGCCCCTGGTCACGGCGGCGCGGAAGGCGCGCATGCCGTGCTTCTCGACGTAGGCGGCCACGGCCGCTTCGTCGGCGGGCGTCGGCGGCCAGGTTGCGGGCAGCACCAGCGGCTCGACCTCTGCGTACTCCGCGTTGACGGGCCGCGGCGCGTTGAAGTCGATGTGGTTGCGGTTCAGGTCGATGTTGTCCTCGTTCGTGCGGTGCAGGTGCGAGAACCCATGCGGGTTGATCGCATGCACCAGCAGCAGCGAGACGCCGGCCTGCTCGAGCCGCGAAAGCAGGTCGGCATCGTTGAGCGTGGCGATCTGCGTGCCCGAGCCGCAGAAGCCCTCGGGGCCGTGCGTGCCCGAGCTCACGAGCAGTACCTTCTTCGCGTCGACGGCGCCGATCAGCGCGACGTCGGTGGCCAGTTCTTCGCCGAGCGCACCGCGGTGCGCCTCAAGCACGAACGACTCGACGGCCGCACCGCGCTGCGCGGCCGCCTCCAGGAACTTGGCGCGGGCTTCGACGTACGTGCCCGAAAAGAACCGCGTGGCGGCGGTGGGTTGTGCTTGCATGAGGTGGGGACTCCTGTGCTTGGAATGTTGACGAAAGCCGTCAGGCGTTCGCGTGGGCGCCTGCCGCATCGATGTCTCGGCCCGTATGGTCGCGCAGCCAGAGCAGGCCCAGCAGCGAAACCAGCGTCATCGCCACGAGGTACCAGGCCGGCGCGAGCTTGCTGCCGGTGGCGTTGAGCAGCCAGGTGCTGATGAAGGGCGCGAAGCCGCCGAACAGCGCCACGCCCACGCTGTACACCAGCGACATGCCGCTGGCGCGCACCGCCTTCGGGAACATCTCCGGCAGCATCGTGATGCCGGGCACCGTCTGCACCACCAGGCCGAAGCTGAACACGCCGAGCACGACGAACAGCACCGTGGGCGTGGGCGAGGCGTTGAGCCACAGGAAGCCCGGGTAGATCAGCACCGCCAGCGCGACGCGGCTCCAAACGATCAGCGTCTTGCGGCCCACCACGTCCGACAGCTTGCCGACGAAGGGCGCGAAGGCGAACGAGATCAGGCCAGTGAGCGCGGCGCCGAAGAGCGCCACCGAAGGCGTGAAGCCGAGCTCGCGCACGGCGTAGGTCGGCATGTAGAAGGTGACGACGTAGGCGGCCGTGGTGCCGCCGACCAGCGAAAGAATGGCCGCCAGCACCGTCCTGCCGTGCTGCGTGCAGACGATCTTCAGGCTGCTCTCGCGCGGCGCGGCGGCCTCCTGCGGCGAGATGTGCAGCGACTCTTCGAGGTGGCGGCGGATGTACATGCCCACCGGCGCGATCAGCATGCCGATGACGAAGGGCACGCGCCAGCCCCAGCTCTGCATCGATTCCGCCGACAGCGTGAAGGTCAGCAGGCCCACCACGACCGCGCCGAGCATCACGCCCAGGCCCTGGCTCGCGAACTGCCAGCTCGCCATGTAGCCGCGGTTGGCCGGCGTGGCGTGTTCCACCAGCAGCGTGGTCGACGCGCCGACCTCGCCACCGGCCGAGAAGCCCTGGATGAGCCGCGCCAGCACGATGACGATGGGCGCCGCGACGCCGATGGCCGCATAGGTGGGCGTGAAGGCGATCAGCGCGCAGCCCAGCGCCATCAGGAAGATGGTGAGCGTCATGGCCTTCTTGCGGCCCGCGCGGTCGGCATACGCGCCGATCACGATGCCGCCCAGCGGCCGCATGATGAAGCCCACGCCGAAGCTGGCCACCGTCAGCAGCAGCTGGCCGTAGGAACTGAAGGTGGGGAAGAACAGCTTGCCGATCACCAGCGCCAGGAAGCCATAGACGGTGAAGTCGAAGAACTCCAGCCCGTTGCCGATGGTGGTGGCCACGATGGTCTGGCGGCGGCGCGCGGGCGACGAGGACGGCGCGGGCCGGGTGCTTGGGGTGCTGCTGCTCATGTCTCTCCAGTGTTGGCTTTGCTTTTCGAGGATGTCGGTCGAAGGTATCTACACCTTGGCCGCGCCGGATGCTAGAGATTCGCCGCTGTCATGAAAAGACAATAATTGGGCGTCAAAGATAACTTTTGGTTGTCATGAAACCCAATCAGTTGCACGCCTTCGTGGCGGTGGTCGAGCAGATGAGCATCCGCGCCGCGGCGCGCGTGCTGGGCATTTCCCAGCCGGCCGTGACCAAGATCGTGCGCGAGCTCGAGCGCGAGGTCGGCGCGCCGCTGGTGGAGCGCAGCGTCAAGGGCGTGCGGCTCACCGAGTTCGGCAAGGCCTTCGCGCCGCGCGCGCGGCTGCTGCTGGCCGACATGCAGCGTGCCCGCGACGAGATCGCGCAGATCCGCGACGGCCTCACCGGCAAGGTCTCGCTGGCCGTCAGCACCTCCTTCGCGCTCACGGTGCTGCCGGCCGCGTTCAAGGACTTCCACGCGCGACTGCCGGCGGTGGACGTGCAGTTCAGTGAAACGGTGCTGCCCTGGATGCTGGCGCGCCTGCGCGAGGGTTCGCTCGACTTCGCGGTGGCGCACGTGGTGCCGGGCCGGCTCGATCCGCAGTTCGAGGCGATGGAGCTCTTTCCGGTGAAGCTGGTGGTGGGCCTGCGCGAGCGCCATCCGCTGCGCGCGAGCCGCTCGATCCGCGAGCTCTACAAGGCCGAGTGGATTCTTCCGGGCGACGACCACTTCAGCGGACGAGAAGCCGTGTCGCCGCTGCTGCCGCTGGGCCTGCCGCCGCCGGCGCGGGTGATACAGGGGCAGTCGGTCACGGTGGCGCTGGCGCTGGTGGGGCAGATGGACCTGGTCGGCCTGTTCGTCGAGCCGCTGGCCACGTTGACCTTCAAGCGCCACGGCATCCGCCGCGTGGAGATCGAGGAAGAGCTGCCGATGCTCAGCGTCAGCGTCATCAAGCGCCGCGGGCAGCTGCTGACGCCGGCCGCGCAGCATTTCGTCGAATGCATCCAGCGGGCCTCAGCGGCGGCGATGGGGGCTTAGCTGGAAGGAGGAAAGTCGGCGCCGGTTTCGCCCGACTTCCATGGCGCGTACTTGTGCATGGCGCGCTCGAAGAGGTCCGAGGCGGTCCAGCCGGACAACCATGCCCGCAGGCGCGGCCAGGGCTGGGCATCGAACCACGCCTGATCGACCATCGTGAACTGGCGGACGAAGGGCATGACGGCGGCGTCGGCCAGTGTTGCGTGCGAGGCGGCCAGCTGCGGCGAGGCGGACAACCGCGCCTCCAGGTCACGCAGGAAGCCGGATCCGTGTTCGCGTGCGGTCTCGCCGCCGTCCGGGTGGCGCTCGGGGTACTTGTAGCGGTCGAGCTGCGGCTTGAATTCGTCGTCGCATCTGGCGACCAGCGCGAGCATGTCCTGCAGCGTGCCGATCGCGGGCTGGAGCCAGCCGGCCGGATCGCTGCGGCGCAGGGCCCACAGCATCACGTCGAGGCTTTGCTCCAGCACCGTGCCGTCTTCGGCGAGCAGCACGGGCACGGTGCCCTTGGGCGAGGCCGCGAGCATCTCGGCGGGTTTGTTCCTCAGCACCACCTCGCGCAGTTCGCATTGCTGGCCGCTGGCGACCAACGCGAGGCGGGCGCGCATCGCGTACGGGCAGCGGCGGAACGAGTAGAGGACGGGCAGGGCGGAAGGCATTCGATTCGGACAGGCGAAGCGGCCCATTTTCGGACATGCCCGGGCGGGTTTTTTCAACACAATCGGTACCCATGGGCGAACGCCTCTTCCTCCGGCTCGACGACGACCCCCTGCACGGGCCGGAATCGGGCGTGCCTGCCGGAACGCTGCGCGCGTTCCCGGTCGGCGCCGCGCTGCGCGGGCATGTCTCGCACGTCATGCTTTACCGCGAGAGCTTCGCCGACGGCCAGGAGATGCGTGAACGGGTGCTGCCCGACGGTGCCGTGCGGCTGGTCTTCAACTTCGGCGATGCGCCCTCCGTCGGCGACGCCAAGGGGGAGGCGGCGGAGGCCATCGGTGCATCGACCGCGCCTGTCGTGGTGTGCATGCGGCGCAAGGTGGAGGGGCTGTCCGTCAGCCTGCGCCCCGGCGCCGCCGCCGTGCTGCTGGGTCTGCCGGCCGGCGAGATCGGCGGCAGCGCGGTGCACCTCGATGCGCTGTGGCACGGCGAAGGCTCGGAGCTGCTCGAGCGCATGGCCGAGGTGCCGGACGATGCGGCGCGGGTGGCGCTGCTGCGGACCGTGCTGCAACGCAGGCTTCGCGACGCCGACACCGCAGGCAACGCCACCGCAATGCATGCCGCGCAGCTCATCGCCGAATCGGACGGGCGCCGCCCGTTGCGTGACGTGGCGGCTGCCGTCGGTATTGGCGAGCGGCGTCTGCAGCAGCTCTTTCATGCCCATGTAGGACTCTCGCCGCGCGCCTGGAGCCGGCTCGCGCGCATGCACGGCTGCCTGCGGGCGCTGCGCCGGCAGCCTTCGCCTGCCTGGGCCGAAGTGGCACTGGAAAGCGGCTTCTACGACCAGTCGCACCTGGTCAACGAGTTCCGTGCGCTGTGCGGCATCACGCCCACCGAGTTTCTCGGGCAGGCGGCTTCGGGTTCTTCCAAGACGGTGCCCTGAGGGCGGACTATCTTCGTCCGCTTTCAGGCAAACACGGATCGAAGGAGCCCATCGGATGAAGAACGAAGACGCAGCAAGCCGCCCGCTCAAGGACTGTGTGGCGGTAGTGACAGGCGCGAGCCGCGGCGCGGGGCGCGGCATTGCCGTCGAGCTGGGCGCGGCCGGCGCCACCGTGTACGTCACCGGGCGCAGCACGCGCGAACAGCCTGCAGGCACCTACGGCCAGTTGCTGGCCCTTTCCGACATGGTGACAGTGCCCGGCAGCATCGACGAAACGGCGGACGAGGTCACGCGCATGGGCGGGCGCGGCATCGCGGTGCGCTGCGACCACACGAACGAAGAGGATGTGGCCGCGCTTTTCGCCCGCGTGGAGCGCGAGGCCGGCCGCGTCGACCTGCTCGTGAACAACGCCTGGGGCGGCCACGAGACATTCAACGGCGTGTTCGAGGCGCCGTTCTGGGAACACCCGCTCGCCAACTGGGACTCGATGTTCGACCGCGGCGTGCGCAACCACCTCGTGGCCAGCCGCTGCGCCGCGCCGCTGATGGTGCAGCGGAAGAAGGGCCTGATCGTCACCACCACCTTCTGGGACCGGGGCAACTACCTGCGCGGCAGCCTGTTCTACGACCTCGCCAAGGCGTCGATGACCCGGCTGGCCTTCGGCATGGCGCAGGACCTGAAGCCGCACGGCGTGGCCTCCATCGCCGTGTCACCCGGCTGGATGCGCACCGAGTTCGTGCTGGCCGGCCACAAGACCGACGAGGCGCACTGGCAGGAGCGGCCCGAGCTGGCGCGCACCGAGTCGCCGCGCTACCTGGGACGGGCCGTCGCGGCGCTGGCCGGCGATCCGAAGGTGATGGGCAGGAGCGGCGAGGTGCTGCGCGTGGCCGACCTGGCGCGCGAATACGGCTTTACCGACATCGACGGCCGGCAGGTCGCAGCCTTCGAGATGTAGCGCTACCCGAGTTCCCGCACGTCGATGCGAAAGCGCAGCTCCGGCGTGCCGCCGAGTCCGGGCAGCTTGACGAATTCCTCGACGAGCAAGCCGCCGTTGGCGCGGATCACCTTCTGCGAGGCGAGGTTGCCGGGATCGGTCGTGATCTCGACGTGATCGAGGCCCCTGGCACGCGCCTCGGGCAGCAGGGCGCGCAGCGCTGTCCTGGCGTAGCCCCGGCCGCTCTTCCACGGCACCACGGCGTAGCCGATGTGGCCTAGGCAGTACTCGGGCAGGGCGTTGGTGCCCGGCTGCCAGCGCAGCTGGATGCTGCCGCAGAACTCGCCGTCCCACATCCAGCGCCGGTAGCCCGGCAGGCGGGGCACGGTGCCGCCGTCCGGCAGCGCGACAGGCGGGCCCTTGGCCTCGGGGTCGACGAGGCTGGCCAGAAAGCGCTCGGGGTCGGCCTGGATCAGCACCAGTTCCTCACGGCCGGCCTCGGGCCGCAGGTTGTTGGGCGACCAGCCGCGTTCGAGCGCGGCGATGTAGCTGGAAAGATGTTCCTGCGAGGGCCAGACGAGTTGCATGGAGGGTCTCTTCCTTCAGTAGGAGCGCAGAGATATGCCCCAGCGCTCGCCGGTTCGCACGACGATCCACAGGTTGACATGCGTGCTGAGCACTGCGCCAGCAGCATCGCGCCGCGTGTAGGTCACGACGAAGTGGACCTTGTCGTTGCCCACCAGCACCGGCTCCTTCTTCTCATACTGCGTGCGCGCCCAGCCGGTGGCCTTCAGCGCATCGAAGAAGCCGGGCGGATGCTGGCCCGGGCCGACCCAGTCGAGCCGTTGCGCGCCCGAAAGCATCACATGCGGAAAGTGCAGCTCGGCGTCCATGCCGTGCGTGTCCGCTGCATTGAAAGCGGCCGTGAAGCGGTCGAGGCAGGCCGAGGCGGCTTCGATCGCGGCTGCATGGGGCTCGCCGGAAGGCGGCGGGGCGACGAAGGCGGAGAAGTCCGGGGAGGCTGTCATGCCCGGATGGTAGGCGAAGGGCGGCATATCATTCAAACGCAACAAGGTTGCATGTGATCCATATAATGCAATTCTGTTGCATATATGGAGCCCGTCCCCATGGCCGACCGCCTTCCCGTCACAGTGCTCTCCGGCTTCCTCGGTGCCGGCAAGACCACGCTGTTGAACCACATCCTCCACAACCGCGAAGGCCGGCGCGTCGCCGTCATCGTCAACGACATGAGCGAGGTCAACATCGACGCCGCCCTCGTGCGCGACGGCGGCGCGGAGCTCTCGCGCACCGACGAGAAGCTGGTGGAAATGAGCAACGGCTGCATCTGCTGCACCCTGCGCGAAGACCTGCTGCTCGAGGTCAGGCGCCTGGCGAAGGAAAAGCGCTTCGACCAGCTCGTGATCGAGTCCACCGGCATCTCCGAGCCGCTGCCCGTGGCCGAGACCTTCACCTTCGCCGGCGAGGACGGCAAGAGCCTGTCCGACGTGGCGCGGCTCGACACCATGGTGTCGGTGGTCGACGCCTTCAACTTCCTGCGCGACTACGGCTCCGCCGACAGCCTCGGCCAGCGCGGCCAGTCGCTGGGCGACGAGGACACGCGCACCGTGGTCGACCTGCTGATCGAGCAGATCGAGTTCTGCGACGTGCTGGTGGTCAACAAGACCGACCTCGTCACGGCCGAGGAGCGCGAGCGGCTGATGGCGATATTGCGCAGCCTGAATCCGCGCGCGCGCATCGAGATCTCGGAGTTCGGCCGCGTGGCGCTCGACCGCGTGCTCGACACCGGCCTCTTCGACTTCGAGCAGGCAGAGCAGGCCCCGGGCTGGCTGGCCGAGCTGCGCGGCGAACATGTGCCGGAGAGCGAGGAATACGGCATCCGCAGCTTCGTCTACCGCTCGCGGCTGCCGTTCCACCCCATGCGCTTCTGGAAGCTGGTGCAGAGCGAATGGGAGGGGGTGGTGCGTTCCAAGGGCTTCTTCTGGCTCGCGAGCCGGGCCACGCGCGCGGGCTCGTGGTCGCAGGCCGGCGGCGCCTGCCGCTACGGGGCAGCGGGCTTCTGGTGGGCGGCGGTACCGCGCGAGCACTGGCCGACCGATCCGGATGCGCTGGAGCTGATCCACAAGAACTGGGACCCGGCCACGGGCGACGCTCGCCAGGAGCTTGTGCTGATCGGCATCGGCATGGACGAGGACGCCCTGCGCGCCCAACTCGACGCCTGCCTGCTCACGGAAAACGAGATGCGCTTCGGCGCCTCGTGGTGGCAGAACTTTCCGGATCCGTTCCCGTCCTGGAACCAGTGAACTGATATCTGTGCGGGAAATGCCGCGGAACCGGCTTTGCCGGGCCGCAGGCGTTGCCCCCTGCAAGGGGGTGACGAAGCGACACGAAGTGCGCGCAGCCTGGGGGTTTGCCTGACTACCTTGCGCAGTCGCCGCAGGTCCCGTGAAGGGTGAGGGCCGTGTGGCGGGTGTCGATGCCCTGCTTGCGCAGTGCGCGGCCCAGGCGACCCATCACCTTCGGCAGCTCGGGATCGGAAGGCAGCGCCAGCACCTTGTGGCACTGGTCGCATTCGAAGGTGTTGCCCGACTCCGCCTCGACGTGGCGCGAGAAGCGGTTGACGCGGTCGGCGCCCACGCGGCGGTCGCACAGGCCGGCCTCGACCAGCCGGTCGAGTACGCGGTAGACCGTCACCCGGTCGGGCGCCTCGCCGGTGGCGGTGGTGTAGGCCGCGGCCACTTCCTCGTGCGTCAGGGGCTGCGAGCTGTGCTCGATGAGCTCGAGCACGGTCTGGGCGGCGCGCGTGACGCGCAGGCCGCTTTCGCGCAGCAGCGTTTCGCTGTCGAACGGGGCGGCGCGAGGGGGCTTCGGGTGCGAGGGCGTTGTCTTCATGCGGTCTTCTTGCGAAACGCCATTGTGTTGCATCCTGGGGCGCCATGGGTAGCCAGCGGCCGAATCGCCCGGCTGGCGTGCCAGATAATCGCCGCCATCCAGACAGACACATCACCGGGCGGCACGAAGAGCATGGACACAGAGCGGGGCGGCGACGTACTCAGCCACGTGCTTGCGACCTACAAGTCAGAAAGGGCCGTGACCGCGCGGTTCTCGCTTTCGGCGCCCTGGGCGCTGCATTCGACCGGCGTGGCCGGCCCGCTGATCCGCATGTGCACCGGCGCGCCCTACTGGATCGCGGTGGACGGCGCAGAGCCGGTGCAGGTGGCGCCGCATGACATCGCGATGCTGCCGCAGGGCGGGGCGCACACCGTGTCGTCCGCGCCGGGGCTGGCGCCGGTGCCGTTTCGCACGCTTATCGAAGCGCACTCGGTCGGCCGGCATGGCGACCACCCTATCGTTTTCGCCCATGGAGGAGGCGGCCCGGCCACCGAGCTCTTCTCGCTGCACCTGTGGATGCCCGCGCAGGGGCTGGGCTCGATCATCGGCAGCCTGCCGCCGCTGATCGTGCTGCGACAGGCGCAGATCCCGACCACCGCCTCGCTCGCGCAGGCCATGGAGTCGCTGGTGAACGAGACCATCGCCCAGCGCCCGGGCTGGCAGCTGTCGGCGGCGCGCATGGCCGACCTGCTGCTGGTGCACATCCTCTGCGAACACCTCTACGCCCAGCCGCAGGCCCAGAGCCAGGGCGGGCAGCTCGGCAGCCTGCGCGGGCTGGACGACGAGAGCATCGCCCGCGCGATGTCGCTGATGCACGAGCGGCCCGGGCACCCATGGTCGGTCGCCACGCTGGCACAGGCCAGCTACCTGTCGCGCACCGTCTTCAGCGAACGCTTCCGTGCGCTGGTGGGCGTGACGCCCATGCACTACCTGGGCTCGTACCGCATGACGCTGGCGGCCGAGAAGCTCAAGAACCGGCAGCTGAGCCTGCATCAGGTAGCCGAATCGGTCGGCTACGCGTCGGAGAAAGCGTTCTCGCGTGCCTTCCAGCGCTGGACGGGCATGACGCCGAGCGCGTACGCGCGCCGGCACGAGCAACCCGAAGCGGGCTGAGTCAGCTGCGCCGGACGCCCGGTGCCCAAATCCGGCCTGCCGGAGGTTGAGGCCACCACTTGCGCGCCGAACAATCGGCGCATGGCCACCTCACGCAAAAGAGTCATTCCCGAAGTTCGCAACCCCGCGCTAGAACTGTCGCTGGTGAAACCCATCGCAACCGGCGACAACACGCAGCGCGCCACGACCGTGCGCGACACCGACGGCGAACCGTTGACCGCCTTCGAGGGCACCAGCAACCCCTATCTGGAGCACCAGCGCAACGACCTGCTGCTGAGCCTGCAGCACATGCGCAGCGAAGGCCACGACGAGATGGTCTTCATGTGCATCACGCATTGCAAGGAGCTGACCTTCAAGGCCATCCACTACGAGCTGGCCAACATGCAGGCGCGCATCCGGGCCGACGACGTGGCCGGTGCGCTGCAGCTGGCACCGCGCGTGCGGGCGCTGCTCGAATTCCTCGGCAAGACCTGGGACGTGCTCTCGACCATCACGCCGCACGAGTTCAACCAGTTCCGCAACACGCTGGGCATTGCCTCGGGGCAGCAGTCGTACATGTACCGGCATGTGGAGTTCATCCTCGGCAACAAGTCGGTGCCGCTGGCGCGCGCGCATGCCAACAACCCCGACGTGTGGCCCTGGATGGAGCGGGCGCTGAACTCGCCGAGCCTCTATGACGACGTGCTCGCGCTGCTGCACCGCCGCGACATCGCCGTGCCGCCCGAGGCGTTGTCGCGCGATTGGTCGGCGCCCTACGTGCCGAACCCTGGCGTGGAGGCGGCCTGGCTGTGGGTGTACGGCGACCCGACGCCCGAGAACGAGCTCTACCGCCTCGGCGAGGCGCTGATGGACATCGCCGACGTGTTCTCGCAGTACCGCTGGCGGCACTTCGTTTCGGTGGAGCGCATCCTGGGCTTCAAGCCCGGCACGGGCGGCTCGGCCGGCGTGGGGTGGCTGCGCAGCGTCGTCGACCACCGTTTCTTTCCCGAGCTGTGGTCCGTGCGGACGCAGCTGTGAGCCTGTTTTTTTCTCTCCCTGGAGCTCTTGTGTTCGATCGACTGCCGGCCTATGCCGATGACCCCATCCTCGGCCTGTTCGAGACCTACAAGGCCGATCCGCGACCCCACAAGGTCAACCTCGGCATCGGCATCTACTGCGACGAGGCGGGGCAGGTGCCGGTGCTCGAATCGGTGCGGGCCGCGCGTGAAGCGGGCGCAGGGGCGCGCGGGCCCAGCGTCTACCTGCCGACCGAGGGCGGGGAGGCCTACCGCCACGCAGTGCGCGGTCTGGTGTTCGGCGAAAGCGTTACCGACGTCGTGGTGGTGCAGACCGTCGCCGGCACAGGCGCGCTGAAGGTCGGCGCCGATTTCCTGAAGGGCGTGCTGCCCGACGCCGCGATCTGGATGCCCGACCCGACCTGGGCCAACCACGCGGCCATCTTCGCCGGCGCGGGCTTCCGCGTCGAAAGCTATCCGTACTACGCGAAGGCGACGGGGCGCTTCGACCTCGACGGCGCCGTCTCCACATTGCAGAAGCTGCCCGCCGGCGGCGTCGTGCTGCTGCACCCGTGCTGCCACAACCCGACTGGCGTCGATCCATCGCAAGCCGAGTGGCGAGCATTGTTCGACGTGATCGGCCAGCGCGGCCTGCTGCCATTCTTCGACATGGCCTACCAGGGCTTCGCGCACGGCGTGGACGAGGACGCATGGGCGGTGCGTGAATGCGTGCGGCGCGGCATCGCCTGCCTGGTGGCGAGTTCGTTCTCGAAGATCTTCTCGCTGTACGGCGAGCGCGTGGGCGCGTTGGCGGTGCACGCCCCTTCGGCCGACAAGGGGCGGCTGCTGGGGCAGCTCAAGCTGGCGATCCGCCGCAGCTATTCGTGCCCGCCGGCGCAGGGTGCTGCACTGGTGGAGGCGGTGCTTTCCAACCCGGCGTGGAACGCGCAATGGCGCACCGAGCTGAATGCCATGCGCTACCGCATGCGCGAGATGCGCACGGGCCTGCACCGAATGCTCGGCGAAGCCTTGCCGGGGCGAGATTTCGAGTTTCTCGTCGAGCAGAACGGCATGTTCAGCTACTCGGGGCTGTCGGTGGCGCAGATCGCGGCGCTGCAGTCGCGCCACGGGGTGTACGTGGTGGGGTCGGGGCGCATCTGCGTCGCCGGGCTCAATGCGTCGAACATCGGGCGTGTGTGCGAGGCGCTGGTCGAGGTGGTGCGATGACGCAGGCGGCGAGGGTATTGATCGTCGGCGCGGGCATCGCGGGCTGCTCGGCCGCCATCGCGCTGGCCAACAAGGGTTTTCGCGTCACGTTGGTCGAGAAGCAGGCCGAATGGCGCTTTCAGAGCTCGGGCATCTTCATCTACGGCAACGGGCTGGAGGCGCTGCGCAAGGTGGGCGTGCTGCCGGGGATTCTCGAAGCGGGCTTCGCCATCGAGGATGGCCGCAACGTCTACCTCGACCACCGGGGCGAGCCCATCGTCGACGTGTTCTATCCGCGCTCCAGCGGCGGCGCGGCGCCCATCGTGGGCATCAAGCGAGCCGAGATGCACCGTGTGCTGGCCGCGCGGCTCGATGCGCTGGGCGTGGAGATCCGGCTGGCGACGACCGTGGCGAAGATCGATTCACCGGAAGGCAGCGATCGCGCGGTGGTCGTGTTCTCGGACGAAACCGAAGAGTGCTTCGACCTCGTCGTCGGCGCCGACGGCATCCGCTCGCAGCTGCGCGAGGCCGTCGCCGGCCCCATCGCGCCGCGCTACACCGGCTTCGGCGTCTGGCGCAGCGTGCACGAGCGGCCGCGCGATCTGGACGCCAAGATCATGATGATGGGCATCGGCAAGCGGCTGGGCATCATGCCGATCAGCGACGACAGGCTCTACATCTTCGGCACGGTGAGCGAGCCGACCGGGCGCTGGTATCCGAAGGAGGACTGGCCTTCGTTGGTGCGCGAGCGCTTCGCCGAGTTCGGCGGGCCCGCGCGGCAGTTCCTCGACCAGCTCGGTGCGGATTCCGAAGTGCTCTACACGGCCGTCGAGGAGGTGCAGGCTCCGCTGCCCTGGCATGCGGGCCGCGTGCTGCTGATCGGCGACGCGGCGCATGCCTCCACGCCCTTCATGGGGCAGGGTGGGGCGATGGCGGTGGAAGACGCGGTGGTGCTGGCCGGCATGCTGGCGCGCCACGGAACCGCCGAAGCAACGCTCCAGGCATTCGGCGAGCGCCGCTACCCGATGTGCCGCTTCGTGCAGGAGGCTTCGCGCAAAGTGGGCGAGGCGGGCGCGATGGAAGATGCCGAGAGCTGCGCCCGGCGCAACGCAGCGATGCGCGAGGGCGCGCAGCAGCAGGTCGATGCCTTCTACGGGCAGCTGAGAGCGCTCGGCGAGCCGCATATGCCGGAACCTGCCTAAGCATCTGACAAATGGGTCGTTCGCTTGCGGGCGAGGGCGCGACAGAATCGCGCGCTTTGTCTCCTGCAATCGAAAGTTCGCCATGCGTGCCCATTCCCTCCTGTCGAAGCTGCTCAGGCCGGTCCTCGTGCTGGGAGCCTGCGCTTCGCTGACCGTGGCCGCGCAGGCGCAACCGGCGGCTGCGGCCTATCCGTCGAAGCCGGTGCACATCACGGTCGCGAACACGCCCGGCAGCTCGCCCGACGTGCTGGCGCGCTATCTGGCGCAGCGCCTGTCGGAACAGTGGAAGCAGCCGGTGGTGGTCGACAACCGCGCCGGCGCGGCGGGCATCCTGGCCGCAGACGGCCTGGCCAAGGCGCAGCCCGACGGCTATTCGCTGCTGGTGGGGGCGGACGGCCCCATCACCATCCTCCCCAACATCCAGGCCGGCCTGCCCTACGACGCGCGGCGCGACCTGGTGCCCGTGGTGTCGCTCGGGCAGATCGACTTCGTGCTGGTCGCCAACCCGAAGACCGGCTTCCGCACGGTCGCCGACTTCGTGCGCGCGGCCAAGGCCCATCCGGGGCGAATCAACTACGCCTCGGCCGGCAACGGCAGCCCGCAGCAGCTCAGCATGGAGCTGCTCAAGCAGAAGGCAGGCGTCTATGTCACCCACATCCCGTACCGCGGCGGGCCGCTGGGCATGCAGGACGTGATCGCAGGGCAGGTCGACGTGATGTTCATCGCGGTCGGCCCCGCGTTGCCGCACATCCGCAGCGGCCGGCTGGTGGCGCTGGGCACCAGCGGCGAGAAGCGCCACGCGCTGCTGCCCGAGGTGCCGACCGTGGGCGAGAGCTACGCGGGCTACCGGTCGGGCACCTGGTTCGGGCTGTTCGCGCCGGCGCGCACGCCGCAGCCGGTGCTCGACGCCATCTCGGCGGAGGCGGGGCGCATCGTGCAGGCTCCGGCCGCCCGCGCCGAACTCGCGGCGCAGGGCATCGAGGCCACGGGCCATCCGCAGCGACAGTTCCAGACGCAGGTGTCGGCCGAGTACGAGCGCTATGCGCAGATCGTGAAAGCCGTCGGCATCAAGGCCGAATAGCGAAGTTCCCGGCCGCGGAAGTAACGGCAGGCCGCACGTCGAAACGTTGTGCAAGTCAGCCTACCGGCCGTTTCGGCGGCTCGGGCGGGGCCGGGATGCGCTAAGGTCCGGACATCCGCGTTCCTGAATACCTTCGCCCGACCATGTCCCGTCCCCCCATCGAGATCGAAACCGCCCCCAACCCCACCGCCACGGTGATCCTGATGCACGGCCTCGGCGCCGACGGCAACGACTTCGTGCCCATCGCCGGCGAACTCGACCTCTCGGCCGTGGGGCCGGTGCGCTTCGTGTTTCCCAACGCGCCGGTCATGCCCGTGACCATCAACGGCGGCTACCAGATGCCGGCCTGGTACGACATCTCCGCGCCCGACCTGACGACGGGCGAGGACGAGGCCGGCCTGCGTAGCTCGCAGGCGGCCATCGAGGCGCTCATCGCCCGCGAGAAGGCGCGCGGCATCGCCGCCAGCCGCATCGTGGTGGCCGGCTTCTCCCAAGGCTGCGCGATGGCGCTGATGACGGGCCTGCGCCACACCGAGCGGCTGGCCGGCATCGTCGGCCTCTCGGGCTACCTGCCGATCGCGGCCACCACGGCGGCCGAGCGCCATGCGGCCAACCACGAGACGCCCGTGTTCCTCGCCCACGGCCGGCAGGACCCGGTGGTGCCCTACGCCAGCGCCGTGCGTTCGCGCGAGGCGCTGGTGGCCCTGGGCTACACCGTCGAGTGGCACGAATACGCCATGGCGCACTCGGTGTGCATGGAAGAAATCGCCGACCTCAACCGCTTCCTGCTGCGGGTGTTCGGCTGAACCTGAACCGGATCGAAGGAGCCAGGAATGATCCTTGTCATCGGACACGCATTGGCCAAGCCCGACACCCTGCAGGCCATGCTCGCGATCAGCACCGAGCATGTGCTGCGTTCGCGCGCCGAGCCCGGCTGCATCTCTCATGAAGTGACGACCGACGTGCAGGAGCCGCTGCGCCTGACCTTCGTGGAGCGCTGGAGCGACATGGATGCGCTGCAGGCGCACTTTCGCGTGGACGCCTCGCGTGCCTTCGCCAAGGCGCTCTCGGCCATGGCCGAGGGCACGCCGGAGATTCACGTCTACCGGTCGGACGAGATCGACCTGTCGGCGGGCCGCGCCAAGGCCTGAACGGGGCCTGGAATGCCGGCAGCTATCAAAAACATAGCGCGCAACAGGGTAGCCAGCCCCGGGATTCCCTGCACAAGCAGTGCCCGCTTGCCCGTGCTACCTTCCAGCCCCTCAGAAGATTGATGGGTCATAACAATATGAGCAACAGATTGCAGGAGAGGTTGGGTGCACTTTCAGCCGCACGACTGAAGGGCATGCGACGCGGTATCGAGAAGGAAAGCCTGCGCGCGCTGCCGGACGGCAAGCTCGCGCTGACGCCGCATCCGCTCGCGCTGGGCTCCGCGCTCACGCATCCGCACATCACCACCGACTTCAGCGAATCGCAGCTCGAACTCATCACGGGCGTGCACGCGGACGTCGACTCGGCCGTCGAAGAGCTCACGCGGGTGCACCAGTTCACCTACCGCGTGCTCGACGGACTGGGCGACGAGCGCCTCTGGGTGTCGAGCATGCCCTGCGGCCTGCCGACCGACGAGACCATTCCGATCGGCCGCTACGGCTCCTCGAACGTGGGCCGCGCCAAGAGCGTCTACCGCATGGGCCTGAGCCACCGCTACGGCCGCCGCATGCAGACCATCTCGGGCATCCACTACCACTGGTCGTTGCCCGATGTGTCGAGCGAACAGTATTTCGCGCTCATCCGCAACTTCCGCCGCCAGGCCTTCCTGCTGCTGTACCTGTTCGGTGCCTCGCCGGCGCTGTGTTCGAGCTTCGTGGCGGGCCGCCCGCACGAGCTGCAGCCGCTGGGCGACGGCAGCATGTTCATGCCGCACGGCACCTCGCTGCGCATGGGCCGCCTGGGCTACCAGAGCGACGCGCAGGCCTCGCTGGCCGTGAGCTACAACAGCCTCGACGGCTACGGCGCCTCGCTGCAGGACGCGCTCACGCGCCCGTGGCCGGCCTACGAGGCCATCGGCATCCGCAACCTGGGCGGAGACTACAACCAGCTCGGCACCAGCCTGCTGCAGATCGAGAACGAGTTCTACGGCACCATCCGCCCCAAGCGCGTGATCAACCCCGGCGAGCGCCCGCTGCATGCGCTGCGCGAGCGCGGCGTGGAGTACGTCGAAGTGCGCCTGATGGACCTCGACCCCTTCGAGACCGTCGGCATCAACGCGCAGACCATGCGCTTCATCGACGTGTTCCTGCTGCACTGCCTGCTGGGCGACAGCCCCGACGACACGCCGCAGGAAATCGCCGACCTCGCGCAGAACCAGCACCTGACCGCCGCGCGCGGCCGCGAGCCGGGCCTGAAGCTGCGCCGCAACGGCGCCGAAGTGGCACTGACCGACTGGGGCCTCGAGCTGGTCGAGCAGTGCCTGCCCATCGCCGCCGCGCTCGATGCTGCGCATGGCGGCACGGCACATGCCGACGCGGTACGCTCCGCCGGGGCCGCGCTTCGGAACCCCGACAGCCTGCCTTCGGCGCGCGTGCTCGCTGCCATCGAGAAGGAACACGGCAATTCCTTCGTCGGCTTCGTGCGTGCCCGCTCCGAGCAGACCCGTGCCACGCTGCTGGGCCTGCCGTTCTCCACCGCGCAGCAGGCGGAGTTCGAGCAGATGACGGCCGAGTCCATCCAGGAGCAGAAGCGCATCGAGGCGGCCGACACCATGCCCTTCGAGATCTACCGCGAGCAGTACGTCTCGCCCGCGCGCCTGGGCATGCCGCGCAGCAGGGCCGCAGTCGCTGCCTGACGCGCTGGCGACTGGCGCAGCCGCGCCGATGCTGCCCCGCAGCCGCTTTCTGGGGTAAAACGCCACGCTGCCGCCCGGGGAAGGCCCCCCGGCGCGGCAACGAACAACGGCAACTCCCATGGAAGGCGACACAGAGACATGAGCAACGGCAGCAACAGCAACCTCGATTTCAAGGGCCGCGTGGCCATCGTGACCGGCGCGGGCGGCGGCCTGGGCCGCCAGCATGCGCTGGCACTGGCGGCGCGCGGCGCCAAGGTGGTGGTCAACGACCTGGGCGGCGCGCGCGACGGCTCCGGCGGCTCGGTGAGCGCCGCGCAGGCGGTGGTCGACGAGATCAAGGCGGCCGGCGGTGAAGCCATTGCCAACGGCGCTTCCGTCACCGATTTCGAGGCGGTGCAGGCCATGGTCAAGCAGGCGGTCGACGCCTGGGGCCGCGTCGACATCCTCGTGAACAACGCCGGCATCCTGCGCGACAAGAGCTTCGCCAAGATGGACCTGGCCGACTTCAAGCTGGTGGTCGACGTGCACCTGATGGGCGCCGTGAATTGCACCAAGGCCGTCTGGGCGCTCATGAACGAGCAGAAGTACGGCCGCATCGTGATGACCACCTCGTCCACCGGCCTGTACGGCAACTTCGGCCAGAGCAACTACGGCGCGGCCAAGCTGGCGCTGGTGGGCCTGATGCAGACGCTGAGCATCGAGGGCGCGAAGAACGACATCCGCGTGAACTGCCTCGCACCCCCCGCGGCCACCCGCATGACCGAGGATCTGTTCCCCAAGGAAATGCTCGAGGCCTTCCGTCCCGAGGCCGTGGTGCCGGCGATGCTGGTGCTGGCCGCGCAGGACGCGCCCAACCGCACCATCCTCTGCGCGGGTGCCGGCACCTTCGAGGCCGCGCACATCACGCTGACGCAGGGCGCCTGGCTGGGCATCGAGGCCGACACGCCCGAACAGTTGGCGGCGCGCCTGTCGGAGGTGACCGACCGCGAAGGCGAGGCCGTGCCGCAAAGCGGCGCGGCGCAGGGCGCGAACGAGGTCGCCAAGGGCATGGCGAACGCGAAGCGGGGCTGATCACCGGCATCGTGTTCATGGCGCGCTTGACCTAGAGCGCACTCGAGCATTTCCAATGAATCCACCGGGCATCCGGTTCATTCAACAAGAGGAAATCAAGCCATGAACACGATCGAGAACAAGGCCCTGGTCCAGCACATCCACGACGAGCTGGACAAGGGCAACGGCAAGGCTTTCGTCGACAGCCTGGCCGACGACGCCAGCTGGAAGATCGAGGGCAGCACCGCGTGGTCGCGCACCTACCGGGGCAAGAAGGCGATCCGCGAGGAGCTGCTGGACCCGCTCTTCGCGCAGTTCGCGGGCCCCTACGCGAGCAGGACCGAGCGCGTCATCGCCGAGGGCGACCGGGTGGTGGTGCTGTTCAGCGGCGACGTGCCCACCAAGGCCGGCAAGCGCTACAACAACCGCTATTGCTACGTCTACCGACTTGAAGGAGGCAAGGTGAAAGAGCTGACCGAGTACTTCGACACCGCGCTGGTGCAGGAGGCGCTGCTGCCTCCGGCCGTCGTCCATGCCGGCTGAAAGAGGAATTCCCTTCCACATCGGCGAGCTGGCCGCGCGCACCGGCCGCACGGTGCACGCCATCCGCTGGTACGAGACGCAGGGGCTCGTACCCGGCGTGGCGCGCGACGAGGGCGGCCGGCGCCTCTATGTCGAGCTGCACGTCGGCTGGCTCGACCTGATGGAGCGGCTGCGTCGCACCGGCATGTCGATCGCCGAGATGCGCGAATACACCGCGCTCGCGCTTCAGGGCAAGGTCACGCTTCGCGAACGGCGCGACATGCTCGCAGCGCACCGCGAACGCGTGAACGAGACCATCGCCGGGTGGAAGAGGGCGCTCTCGCTGGTCGATCGCAAGATCGACTTCTACGACGAGTGGATGGCCAGCGGCCATCGTCCGCCGCTCATTGCCGCGGAACCCTCAGCCGCGCCCGGGAAGCGCAGGCGCGGCGCTACTCCGCGATGAAGTTCGGATCGGTGCGGATCGAGCCGCGGTCCCGGTGGTTGTGAAGCCGCCCCAGCGTGTTCTCGATCAGGCGCTTCAGCTTGTCCGACGCACCCCGGAAAGCCTCGTCGAGGCTGGCCGCATGCTGCGTCACCGCCAGCGGCTGATGGTGCGCCAGGCGCGCCTCCATCACGCAGCACTTGTCGCCGCCGCCGGCCTTGTCGTGGTTCTCGTCGCTCAGGTGCACCTCGACGCGCGTCACGTCGTCGACGAAACGGCCCAGGTTCTGCTTGATCTCCGCATCGGCCCAACGCTCCAGCGCGTCCTTGTTGGTGATGCCGTTGCTCGTGTTGACCTGTATCTGCATTCAGAGTCCCCGCTGGATGGATGAACGAAAGCCCACTGTGCGCCCTTGGGCGCCGGATGGTGCGTAGGTCGATTCCCTACCCGCGCGCCGGGCAGGGTCTGCGATGTCGCGGGTCCGCTGCGTTCAACTCTGGATGTAGGTGGTCAACTGCTCGATGGTGGCTTCCTGGTCCGTGATGATGTCGTCCATCAGGTCCTGGATGGAGATCATGCCGACCACCTTGTCGCCGTCGACCACCGGCAGGTGGCGGAACTTGCGCTGGCTCATGAGCGCCATGCAGGCGCGCGTGCGGGTTTGCGGGGTGACGGTCATCACGTCGGGCGTCATGATCTCGCGCACCTTCACTTCCTTCGAGTTCTTGCCCTGCAGCGCGACCTTGCGGGTGTAGTCGCGCTCGGAGAGGAAGCCCACCAGCTTTTCGCCGTCCATCACCATCAGCGCGCCCACCTCGAAACGCGCCAGGATCGAAAGCGCATCGAACACGCTGGTGTCGGGAGAGGTTCGCCATGCCGCGGAATCATGGCGCTTGAGCAGTTCGGAGACGGGTTTCATCGTTGGCAACTCCATCAAAGGGTTTCGATTCGACCGACGCTCGGGCGCCGCACTCGGTCAAATGATAGGGGCGATGGATGACCGCGCGACGCAAAAAACTCTAAGGGATTGCGCGTGTGTGCAAGACACGCGCAATGCGCGAGAACTTAAGGCTGCGCAGCCGGCGTTGCGACGAACACGCGGCTCAGCGCCACGGCATCGCCCACCACAGCCTTCACGAGGCCCTTCTCGTCGAACTGCACCTGGAACTCCGACCAGCTGTCGCGCCAGTAGCGCCACACAGGCGCGTCGAGGCTGGGGTTCTCGCTGGCCACCGGGTAGGCGATGGCCATCAGCACCTGCTCGCGCGTCATGCCGGGCATCACCTTGCCGGCGAGGATGGCGTCGCGCACCGGTGCGGGGAAGGTTGCCATCTTCTGCTTGGGGTCCTGGGTCACGACGTAGCGCTGCGCGAAGGTGGGCAACGGGATGTTGCGGCTGTAGTCGTTCTTGATGCGCTGCTGCTTGCCGCCGAGCTCCACGCCGAACCAGCGGAAGTCGTAGGTCGTGACGCGTGCCGGCGTGCCCACCGCCACGATGCTCGTGCCCTGCTCGTCGTAGTTGATGTCGCTGATCGAGTCGCCGTAGGTGCGCATGTTGCAGCACAGGAAACCGCTGACCAGCGGGCCGGGTTGCGGCGTGGGGCGCTGGGCATGGACGACGGACACGGGCATGACGGTGGCTGCCAGCAGGGCGGCAGCGGCAAGGCGCTTGAACATGGATTTCCCTCGGAGTTGTTGGAGTCGCTGCCCGATCACTGTCAGTTGGCAGCGAAGGGATTCTAGGAGCGAACAACCCGAAGGCGAAGGCAGAATGCGCGCCTGCAGCTATCGAAAGCGTAGCAACAAGCTCCCGTTCAGGTTCCCGGTTCACAATGCGCACCGGCCCCTGGCGGGCTGCCCCATTTCCAGACAGAGACAGCGCGAAAGAAAGAGCCCACCGATGGCGATCCAGTGGTTCCCCGGTCACATGTATTCGACCCAGAAGGCCATCACCGAACGGGTGAAGGACATCGACGTGGTCATCGAGCTGCTCGACGCGCGGCTGCCCGGCTCCAGCGCCAACCCGATGCTGGCCGGGCTCACGGCCGGCCGGCCCTCGCTCAAGGTGCTCAACAAGCAGGACCTGGCCGACCCCGATCGCACCGCGCTCTGGCTGGCGCACTACAACGCGCTGCCCGCCACGCGCGCCATTCCCCTCGACGCGAGCCTGACGACGCCGGCGCAGCAGCTCGTGAAGGCCTGCCACGAACTCTCGCCCAACCGGGGCGGCCTGGCCAAGCCGATGCGGGTGCTGATCTGCGGCATTCCCAACGTGGGCAAGTCCACCCTCATCAACACGCTCACCGGAAGCCGCAAGGCCAAGACCGGCGACGAGGCCGGCATCACCAAGCTGGAGCAGCGCATCACGCTGGCCGACGACTTCTACCTGTGGGACACGCCCGGCATGCTGTGGCCGCGCATCATCGTGCCAAAGAGCGGCTACAACCTCGCGGCCAGCGGCGCGGTGGGGCGCAATGCCTTCGACGAGGAAGAAGTGGCGCTGGAACTGCTCGGCTACCTCAAGTCGAACTACGCCGCCGGCGTGGCCGCGCGCTTCAAGCTCGTGGAACTCGACGCCGAGACCATGGCCGAGATGAAGGACGAAGCGCTGCTCGACACCATCGGCCGCAAGCGCGGCGCCCTGCTGGGCAAGGGACGCGTCAACATGCAGAAGGCGGCGGAGATCGTGATGCACGAGTTCCGCGCCGGCAACCTCGGTCGCATCACGCTGGAGACGCCCGAAGAGTTCGCGCTGTGGCTGGCCGAGGGCCAGCGCGCGGACGCCGAACGCGCCGCGAAGAAGGCCGCGCGCAAGCAGAAGGGCAAGCCGAAGCCCGAGGCCGCGTCCGGCCAGGACGCCTGAGGCCGCCCCGATGCCCGCCGCGCCCGACGCCGCCGCGGCCTGGCGCCGGGCGCTTTCGCGGCGCTTTCCCGAACTGGCGCCGGCAACCCTGGCAGCGCTCGCCGTGCAGGCGCGCCGCGAGCCGCTGGACGCGCATGCGCCGCTGCTGGCGGCGGGCGATGTCTGGCAGCACGCGTTCTGGGTCGAGCGCGGCATGCTGCGGCTCTTCTACATCGACAGCGAAGGGCGCGAGTCGAACAAGAACTTTCATGCCGAGGACGCGTTCATCTGGCCCGTGACGGAGACGATGCGGCGAGAGCCTGCCGCCTTCTTCATCGCGGCGCTGACGCCGGCCACGGTGTGGCGCCTTCCGCATGCCGCCCTGCAGGCCGTGGTGGACGCATTGCCTTCGTGGACCGCGCTGCAGTTGCACGCGCTGGCCGGGCTGCTCGACGACAAGATGCGGCGCGAGCGGGTCTTCCTGCAGTGCACGGCGCGCCAGCGCTACGAGGCCCTGCTGCGCGAGCGCCCCGAATGGAGCGGTCGCATTCCGCTGCGCCACCTGGCCTCGTACCTGGGCATGACGGACGTGTCGCTCTCGCGGCTGCGTGCGGAGATGGGGCTTATCGAAGGTTAAGGCGCTGGCGGGCGAGCGGCCCGACAGTGGCGGCTTTCCTTTCCATGCAGGAGGAGTTCCCGCCATGTTCCTTCGTCGGCCGGCCGTGCTGCCGTCGCTTGCCTGTCATGCGCTCGCCATCTTCTGGCTGGGCGTGATGGCCGGCTTCTTCTGGACCTACAGCGCCAACGTCAATTTCGCGACCCTGGAGATGGACGGCGCCACCTACGCGCGCGTGCAGTCGGGCCTGAACCGCAACGTGCGGCACGCGATGTTCTTCGGCTTCTTCTTCGGCCCGCCCCTGCTGTGCGCGCTGGCATTGGCCACGGCCTGGGCCTCGCGCCGCGCGGGCTGGTGGCGGTGCCTGCTGCTGGCCGGCGTGCTCTACGGCCTGGGCATCGTAGTGTTCACCGCGCAGGTCAACCTGCCGCTCAATGCGTACACCGAATCGTGGAATCCGCTGGCGCTGCCGCCTGACTGGGCGCAAACACGCGAACGCTGGAACGCCGCGAACCTCTGGCGTGCCGTGGCCAGCGCATTGGCCTTCGGGCTGGCACTTGCGGCCCTGTGCGCGAGGGCGGTTCAGTCCAGCGCGAACAATGCCGCCGCAGCCTCGTCGAGCGCGGCGACGCGGCGCGAATCGGTGCGCGGGCCGGCCGCCTTCAGCGCACGCTGATACCTCGCAAGCCGCGTGGCCGACACCGGCCTGCACAGCGGCCGCCCGGCCGTCTGCGCGATGCCGCGCCCGGGCACCACGTAGCGCCCCGGGTTGAGCCTCGCGAAGCGGATGTACGCCTGCAGCGTGGGCAGCATGTCCGCGTGCAGCGCGTTCATGCGCTTTTCCGCGTCCTTGCCGATCTGCGCGTGGCCCTTCGCGTCCTTCGTGATGGGCAGGCCCAGGATGTCGGCCATGTCGATCTCGAAGTGCGTGAAGTCGCCGTACGGGCGCTTGCAGTCGATCACGAAGCTGCGCCAGTTGGCGTGCTGCAGCAGCCGGATGTGCTCGGCCGTCACGTCGAAGGCAGCCCGCTGCCCGAAGGGCGGCTGGAAGGCGTAGTGCCCGGCCACGAAGCTCGCATGCAGGAAGAAGGCGGCCGTCACGTTCACGAAGCGTTCGAAGACCGGCGAGCTGCCCCCGTCGAGCAGGTCGCCGAACTGCTCGAGCGTCATGTCGGGCGGCACGATGGCGGGGGCGCCGGATTCGCAGTCGATCCATTCGGCCCGGCCGCGGCGGAACCAGTCGATGTCGGCCTGCGCGATCTCGATGCTGCCCGGCTGGGGCGGAACGACGGCGGCGGCCGCGGGCGTGTCCTGCGACTGCCCGCAACCCGACGCGGCCAGCAGGGTGGTTGCGGCGCACGCGGCAGAAAGTACCAGCGCATCCCGCCGATGGAACCATCTCACGTTGTTCTCTCCAGGGAAAAAGGCGATTCAGCGCGCGAGGATGCCATGCGGGCCTGACATCTGCCTGAAGGCTCCCGGGGGCCGGTGTAGGCTCGGCGCCATCGAAATCGCAAGGAGCGACATGACCGAAGCAGCGCAGGACCGGGAAGGCGACGCCGACGATACCGACGACCTCTCTCCGGGCTGGGACGCCATCACCGCCGCACTGGAGCGCCTGTACCCCGACCAGGAGCCGAAGCACTACGCCACGGTCATCAAGTGGATGCTGGGCGGGCCCGACCCGCTCGACGGGGTGAGCGTGTGGAAGCGCATGGAGCCGGTGCCGCACTGGCACTACCTGAGCTACGGGCTCAGCGAGCTGTACGCCAAGGAATCGAGCGATGCCGACACCAGCGGCTACGGCTTCGAGCTGACCTTCCGGCTTGCCTGCGAACCGGACGAGGAAGAACCGCCCGCGTGGGCCATCAACTTCCTGCAGAACCTCGCGCGCTACGTGTTCAAGAGCGGCAACGTGTTCGATGACGGCCACTGGATGACCGCCAACGGCCCCATCGCGCTGGAGCGCGAGACGCTGATCCGCTCGATGGGCTTCGTGTTCGACCCCGAGCTGCCGGCCATCGACACGCCGAACGGGCGCGTGAGCTTCATCCAGGTCGTCGGACTGACGGAAGACGAGGAACGCGCGGGCAAGCAGTGGGACACGCGCCGGCTGCTCGACGCGCTGCTGCCCGCGATGCCGCTGTGGGTGACCGACCTTGCGCGGCCTTCGCTGCTCAACGATGCCGAAGTCCGCAAGCGCGTGGAGGAGGGGGCGGCGCGCGACGGCTCTTCCAGCGGCTTTCTGTTCACCGAGGTGCTCGGCTGGGAGACGATCAAGCGGCTGCTGCGTGCGCCGGTCACCGAGATCACCCTCGGCGCGCGGCAGGTCGACGAACTGGTCGCGCTGCTGCCTCTGCGATTGCCCTTCGGGCGCGACTTCCACTTCGCGAGCCGCGAGCGGGCGCTGGTCTTCGAGCATGGCGAGAGCAACAGCGTTTCCGAGGAAGACGACAGGCTCGTGATGCGGCTGAGCGATGCCACCGTGCGCGAGCTGGCCCGAACGCTGAAGCCGTTGGAGGGCACGTACGAGCTGCCTGGTTTCGGTGCCGTGCGCTGGAAGGTGCAGAAGACGACAATCAGGGATCCGCAGGGGAACGTGGTCCGCACCGTAGGCTGACCGACAGCCCCGACGCCAGCCTAAACCGCCAGCTAGCCAGCACCCCGAATCCAGATGCAACGTCTCACGCGTCAACGCAACGCCGTCTTCTCCGCCTTCAGCGACGCAGGCCGCGTCCTCACCGCCCCGCAGATCCTGGCGCACGCGCGCGAGATCGTTCCCGAGATCAGCCTTTCGACCGTCTACCGCCAGGTTTCGCTGCTGCTGGCGGACGGCGAGATCGCCAAGGTCGAGCTGCCCGGCGAGCCCGCCCGCTACGAGGTGGCGTGCAAGCCCGAGGCGCATGGCAAGGCCGGTCACGGCGACAGTCACGCCGATCACCACCATCACTACTTTCATTGCTCGAGCTGCGGACAGGTGTACCTGCTGCACTCGTGCCCCGGGCCGATGGACGACCTGGTGCCGAAGGGCTTCCAGGTGCAGAGTCACGAGGTGACTCTGCACGGGGTGTGCGCCTCCTGCGCGGAAACGGCCGACAAGGGGCGCGCAGGCAAGGCGCACTGACCGGCCGTCTTTCATCCGGCTTTCGATTTATTGAGAATGAATTCTCAATAAAGTATAGTCGCGGGTCCGAATCCTTTGGTTCCCATCCCGACCATGCAAGTCCTGTCCTCCCTCAAAGAAGCAAAGAAGCGCCACCGCGACTGCCAGGTGGTGACGCGGCGCGGCCGCACCTACGTCATCTGCAAGTCGAACCCGCGCTTCAAGGCAAGGCAGGGCGGCGCGAAGAACAAGCACAAGCGCTGAGCGCGCGCACCGGGCGGTGCCCCGGCTGAAGCGCCTGCACCGCTGATTTCTCCCTCATCGAACGATCGCTTCGGCGCGCATGCGCCGGCGCGTGGCTGCGCTCGTCTTCTTTCTTCTCATACCGGGTTCCTTCCATGCTCCGAGCCAATGGCCTCACCAAGCAGTACGGCGCGCACACCGCGCTCGACCGCCTCGACCTCGACATCCGCGCCGGCGACATCTACTGCCTGCTGGGCGCGAACGGCGCGGGCAAGACCACGACCATCAACCTGTTCCTGAACTTCGTCGAGCCGAGCGCCGGCACGGTCGAGATCAACGGCATCGACGTGGTGCGCCACCCGGTGGCCACCAAGCAGCACGTGGCGTACATCCCCGAGCAGGTCACGCTGTACGGACCGCTTTCGGGGCTGGAGAACCTGCGCTTCTTCGCCGGCCTGGCGCTGGGCCGCGAGCTGCCGCGCGAGCGGCTGCTGGAGTTGATGACGCAGGTGGGGCTCGACCATGCCGCGGCCGACAAGCGCGTGTCCGCGTATTCGAAGGGCATGCGCCAGAAGGTGTGGATCGCGGTGGCGCTGGCCAAGCAGGCCAAGGCGCTGCTGCTCGACGAGCCCACCTCGGGGCTCGATCCCCAGGCCGCCAGCGAGTTCTCGGGCCTGCTGCGCCGCGCCGCCGACAGCGGCGTGGCCGTGCTCACCACCACGCACGACCTGTTCCATGCGCAGCAGACCGCCACGCGCGTCGGGATCATGAAGCGAGGCCGGCTCGTCGAGAGCCTGGACGGCGAAGCGCAGATCGCGCGCACCGACCTGCAGTCCCTCTACCTGCAGCACATGAGGGCATGACATGCTGACGAGCTGGATCGCACGCCGCGAATTCCTCGAACGCCTGCGCGACGGGCGCCTCTACTGGGCCGGCGGACTGGTCGCCGTGCTGCTGCTCACCGCGCTGGCCGTGGGCTGGGCACACCAACGCGCCGCGCAGGCCGAGCAGCGCACCGCGCAGGCCATGGACTACCGCGACTGGCTGCGGCAGGACCGCCGCCATCCGCACGACGCCGCGCACCAGGGCATGCATGCCTTCAAGCCCGAGGCCGCTCTGTCGATGCTCGACGCGGGCATCAACCCCTTCATCGGCAGCACCGTGTGGCTGCAGGCGCACCGCCAGAGCGAGGTGAAGTTCAATGCCGCGCAGGACGCGACCGGCCTGCAGCGCTTCGGCAATCTCTCGGTCGGCTGGATCCTGCAGGTGCTCGGGCCGCTGCTGGTGATCGTGCTGGGCTTCAACGCCTTCGCCGGCGAGCGCGAGCAGGGCATCCTGCGGCAGACGCTGAGCCTGGGCGTACCACCGCTGCGGCTGCTGGGCGGCAAGGCGTTCGCGCTGGCCGGCTCGCTGGCCGCGCTGCTGGTGCCGGCCGCGCTCATCGCCGCCGTGGCGGTGGCCGTCGGCGCGGGAGAGGTCGAACGGCTTGACGCGCTGCTCAGGCTGGGCGCCTGGTCGCTCGGCTACGCCGTGTACCTGGGCATCTTCGTGTTCGTGGTGCTCGGCGTGTCGGCGCTCTCGTCGACCTCGCGCATGGCGATCACGCTGCTGCTGGCGCTGTGGATCGCGCAGGCGGTGATGGCGCCGCGCGTGCTGTCGGAGCTGTCGCGCGCGTGGTTTCCCAGCCCGACGAGGCTGGAGTTCAACCAGGCGCTGGGGGCAGAGCTCAAGACCGTGTCCAACGAGGTGTGGCAGAAGAACTTCGGCTCCACCGAGCGCTGGGGCCGCGACGTGCCGCTTAGCAAGTGGGGCATCGCGCTGCGACTGGACGACCAGGCCTCCTACCCCGTGTACGACCGCCATTACGGCCGCCTGTGGGACACCTGGGAGCGGCAGCAGGCGGTGCAGGAATGGAGCGGCCTGCTGCTGCCCATTCTCGCTGTCCGCAGTTTCTCGATGGGCATGGCCGGCACCGACTTCGCGCACCACCGCAGCTTCACCACCGCCGCCGAGTTGCACCGCCGCCATATCCAGGACCTGATGAGCGAAGACCTCGTGGCGCATGCCGATCCGCTCGGCGACCGCCATTTCGCCTACCAGGCTGCACCCGACCTGTGGGCGACCGTGCCGCCATTCGACTACCACCTGCCGCACTCGGGCTGGGCGCTGCGGCACCAGCTGCGCAGCTTCGCCGTGCTGTGTGCCGGCCTGCTGCTGGCGGCGGCCTTTGCCGCCTTCGCCGCCTCGCGCCAGCGCGCGCTCTGAAGCAGGCAAGGCATGACCATGACCATTTCCATCGATCCACCACAGGGCCGCCGCCTTCTGTCCGTGATGCGCCAGGAATGGCGCCTGATGCTCGCCGAACGCACGCTGTGGGCTGTTGGCGCGCTCTTCCTGCTGCTCGTGGCCTATGCCCTCGGCAACGGGCTGCTGCAGACCGCGAGCCGCGACCGCGCACAGGCGGCAGTGGCGCAGGCCGACCGTGACGCCCGCGCAGCGCAGCGTGTGCTGCTCGACAACATCCTCGCCGGCACCGCGCAGCCCACGCCCTTCGAGAACCCGGCCGATCCTTCGCGCATGGCCAGCGGCTACGGCGGCCACCACGCGATCCTGCCGACCGCGCCGCTGGGCCCGGTCGCGCTGGGGCAGAGCGATCTGTTCCCGAGCCAGTTCAAGGTCACGGGCCAGAGCCGCGTGGTGTTCATGAACCCGAGCGACATCGAGAGCCCGTGGCATCTGCTGAGCGGGCATTTCGACCTGGCCTTCGTCATCGTCTACCTGCTGCCGCTCTTGATCTTCGCGCTGGGCTACAACCTGCTGTCGGCCGAGCGCGAGAACGGCACGCTGCGCTTGCTGCTGTCGCAACCGCTGCGACTGCGCACGCTGCTCGCGGGCAAGCTCACGGTGCGCGCGGCGGTGCTGCTGGCTCCCGCCGTGCTGCTGCCGGTGGCCGTGCTGCTGGTGGCACGACAGGCGGGCCTGGCCGGCTCGCCGGGCGCCGCGCTGTGGTGGTGGGCGCTGCTGGTGGGTGCGTACGCGCTCTTCTGGTTCGCGCTGGTGGTGGCGGTCAACGCGTTCGGCGCCTCGTCGGCGACGAATGCGATGGTGCTGGTCATCGCCTGGGTGCTGCTGGTGCTGGTGGCGCCGGTGCTGCTGAACCTGGCCGTGACGCAGGCCAGCCCCGCGCCGTCGCGCACCGAGCTGGCCACGCGCCAGCGCATCGTGACGGCCGAGGCGATGAAGCGCCACGCCGACCTGATGAGCACCGACTACCAGCACGTCGGCCGCGGTGCGATCCTCGTGCCGCGCGACGGCAAGATCGAGATCGCCGGCCGGCTGCTGGGCAACTACCTGATCGAGAAGGAAGTCGACGAGGCGATCAAGCCCGAGCTCGATCGCTTCGATGCGCAGCAGGCCGGGCAGCAGGCGCTGCTGGCCCGCTTCAGCGCGGTGTCGCCTGCGGCAGTGGCCTACGAGGGCATGACGGCGCTGGCCGGCACCGGCACGCGTCGGCAGGCGCGCTTCGAGGCTCAGACCGTCGCCTATCACGAGGCATGGAAGCGCTTCTTCTTCCCGCGCATCGACGCGCGCGATGCGCTCGCACCGGCCGACTTCGACCGTATTCCCGTATTCGCCTGGCAGGAAGAGCCCGCCAGCCTCGTGCGCGGACAGGCCGCGCTCGCCGTGCTGCAGCTGCTGGTGCCGAGCCTGCTGCTGTTCGGCCTGGCCGCATGGCGCCTGCGCCGCTTCTCGGTCGCCTAGCCGCCGCTCCCGTTTTTTCACTGCAATCTCAAGCAAGCAATCCAATGACCATGTTCATTCGCACGGCCGTGGCGGCGGCCGCAGTCACCGCATTCCAGGTTTCCTACGCGCAGGAGGGAAAGGAGCTCGGCACCGTCACCGTCGAGGGCAGCCGCGAGACCAACAGCCTTCATCTCGGGGAGTCGAGCGGTACCGCCTCGCGCCTCGGGCTTTCGGTGCGCGAGACGCCGGCCTCCGTCGAGATCCTCACGCAGGACGCCATCCAGCAGCGCGGCGCGCGCACCTTCAGCGAGGCCCTGCGCGGCATGACGGGTCTCACCGGCGGCGGTCCGCCGTCGTCGCCGACCACGCTGTCCACGCGTGGCTTCACCAGCCTGCAGTACCTGTACGACGGCGTGCGCAGCTCCGGTGCGGGCGTGACCAACCGCGTGCAGGACACCTGGAACTACGAGCGCATCGAAGTGCTGAAGGGCCCGGCCTCGGTGATCGACGGCGAAGGCGCCATTGGCGGTGTCGTCAACTTCGTGACTAAGCGGCCCGACCGCAACAACCCGAACAAGGAGGCGCTGCTTTCGTACGGCAGCTACGGCTCCACCCGCGCCGCCTTCGGCTTCGGCGGTGCGCTGGGCGACGCCAGCGCCTACCGGCTGGATTACAGCCGCAACGACACGAAGGTCGGCACCATCGACCGCAACGGCGAGCGCATCGACCATTTCACCAGCGGCCTGATGGTCGACTTCGGCGGCTCGGTGAAGCTCGATCTTTCGTTCGACTACCTGCGCGACGACAACCAGGCCTACTGGGGCACGCCGCTGGTGCCGGCCAGCTTCGCCACGCAGCCGACGAACGTGGTCAGTGCGCCCGACGGCCGCGTGATCGACCGGCGCCTGATCCGCAACAACTACAACGTGCCCGACGACAGGAATTCGTCGGAAACCTACTGGCTGCGCGCGCGCCTAACGGGCCAGCTCGACGGCGGCTGGTCGTGGCGCAACGAGTTCTCGGCCAACAAGGCGAACCGCGTCTTCCGCAACTCCGAGAGCGCGGTGTTCGTGGCGCCGACCAACATCGCGCGCGACCAGACGCTGATCACGCACGACCAGGACTTCTGGCTGAACCGCTTCGACGCCACGCACAAGGGCACGTTGGGCGGCATGGACAACCGCTTCGTCGTCGGCGGCGAATACAGCGAGACGCGCTTCGGCAGCCAGCGCCGCTTCTCCGACAGCAGCGCCGCCACGGCCGGCCTGCTGCGCGTGCCGGTGTTCGACCCCTACCTGGCGCCGTTCAACGAGAACCCTGCGCTCAGCACGGGCGCCGGCAACCGCACCAACACCAGCGCGAAGGTGAAGGTGAGTTCGGTCTTCGTGGAAGACGCCCTGAAGCCGATGCGCAACCTCACGCTGGTGGGCGGCCTGCGCTACGACCGCACCGAAGTCGAGCGCGGCATCGCCGACCTGAACATGGGCAGCTACACGCGCTTCGGCACCAACTACAGCTCGACCTCGGGCCGCATCGGCGCGGTGTACGACATCACGCCGCAGTCGAGCGTGTACGCGCAGTACACCAATGCCACGCTGCCGGTGAACTCGCTGTTCCTGCTGTCGGCATCGAACGCGGCGTTCCCGATGTCGCGCGGCAAGCAGGCCGAGGTGGGCTTCAAGCAGAGCATTCCCGAGGCGAACCTCGAGTGGACGGCGGCGGCCTACAGGATCGCGCTCGACAACGTGCTCTCGCGAGACCCCAACGACGCCCGCAACACCGTGAACAACGGGCGCCAGTCGTCGCGCGGCATCGAGCTCTCGACCGTGTGGCGGCCGACGCGCGAATGGACATTGGCCGGCAACCTCGCCGCGCTCGACGCACGCTACGACACGCTGATCGAGGCCGGCGGCGTCTCGCGCGTGGGCAAGACGCCGCCGAACGTGCCCGAGCGCGTCGCCAACCTGTTCGCCACCTACCGGCCCGACGGGTCGAAGTTCGAATACTTCGCCTCGCTCAACCACGCCGGCCACATGTACACCGACAACGCCAACCAGATCCGCATCAACGGCTTCACCACGCTCGACGCTGCGGTGAGCTACCGGCTGCAGAACGTGCTGCTGAGCTTCCGCGTTCGCAACCTGACCGACAAGCTCTACGCCACCTGGGTGGGGCGTGCGACCTCGCAGGTGCTGCTGGCGCCGCGGCGTACCTTCGAACTGTCGGCCAAGTTCGACTTCTGAAGGTGCCTGCTCAGCGCATCTGCAGGCGTGCGTCCTTCGGATAGCCGATGGTGTAGTCGGCCGTCACGCGCGCGGTCTGGCCGGCCGCCAGGTCGAGTTGCCACATGGCCAGGCCGGGCTGCTTGTTCCATGCCAGCTCGGCGGGCTGCGGCGAGAACTCCGAAGCCACGCGCACCTTCTCGTCGACCGACACCGGGGCGGCTTCTAGCACCTGCACGGCGATCGACGTGCGGTGGCGGTTCTCGACCACGTAGGCGCGCTGCACCTTGCGCTCGGCGCGTGAACCAGCGAAGCCGCCGGTGCCCTGGTTGTCGCGCTCGGGCTCGGCCTGCACGCGAACCAGTTCGTCGCGGCCGAAGGATAGCGTCAGGCGCGTGTCGCTCGGCGCATTCCACCGGCCGCTGCCCACGAAGGCGCCGTCGCGGTACAGCTGCATGGGGCCGGCCGGCCACACGCCGGCGGGCTGGTCGAGTTCGGCGACGAGGAAGGCGCTGGCGTCCACGCGCGGGCTGGTGCGTGCGGCGAGCTTGGCCGTGTCCTCGTGCTGGCCCAGCGCCATCGTCACGCGCTGGCCGTTGGAGGGCACGTCGATGGCCTGCGGCACCGAAAACTCGGTGGCGAAGCTGTTGTCGAACACGCTCACGTCGAACAGCGGTTCCGCCCGGCGCTCGCGGCTGTCCATGGACTTGCTGGCCATGATGGGCGATGGCGCCATGGCCGCTGCCGGCGCGGCGGGGTAGGCCATCTCGGCCGCCGGGCGCGGCGGCGGCTCGATGCCGATGCGCCACGCGCCCGGCAGGCGGCCGGTGGTCTCGCGGCGCGGCTGGCCGGTGGAAAGCACCAGCTTCACGCCGCGCCAGTCCTCGCCCGTGGCTTGCGCCACCAGGGCCTGGCGCTCGATGCGCACCTTGCGCGTGGTGGTGTCGAGCAGCGCGCGATAGGTCGGCGTCCAGCCCGGGCCGTTGACCTGGTAGCTGAGCTTCACGTCGGCATCGGCGCCGGCGGCCAGCGTCACCGTCACGGCCGTCACCTGGCCTCCGTTGCCCTGGGTGCGAGTGCGTTCGGCCAGCAGCGGGTTGAGCTGGCGGTCGATCTCGGTCTGCCTGCGCTGGATCTGGTGCTGCTTGAGCAGCGAGTCCTGCCCGGTGCGACGCATGGCATCGGTCATCGCGGCGAGGTTGCGCGCGTCCATCGGTGCGCGGGCGCCCGGGGCGTCGTTTCCGCTGCCGCCGGCCAGGCCCTTGAGGTAGCCGGTGACCATGCCGAGCGCGTCGTTCTCGGCCTGCAACGCGGCCTTCTGGTCTTCGAGCTCGCGGATGCGGCCGTCGAGCGGGCTGGTCGAGCAGCGCGCCGACAGTTCGCGCTGTTCGGTGAGCACCGAGGTTTCGCCGATGCGTACCGAGGCATCGGCCGACACCTGCAGGCTCTGCACGTCCAGGCCCGCCGGCAGGCAGGCGAAAGTGACCGATCGGGCGCCGGCCGCGACGCGCGCCACGCGCTCCACGGTGGCGCTGCCGGGATAGACCTTGACCTGCGTGATGCGCGAGTCGGCCGCCACGGCCTGCGGCGTTGCTGCCTGCCCCTGGGCGCTGAGGCTCAGTACCAGCAGGACGGCGGCACCGGCGGTGGCGCGGAGGAGGGCGGAAGTCGATGCTTTCATGAAGTGCCTTTGGAGCGGAAGTGATGAATGACCCCTGCTCATACGGACGACCCCGGCGAACGGGGTTAAGGCATCGTCAAAAAATTCCCGAGTCCGGCATTGCTGTCGCCAATGCAACCGCCGCGGCGATTCCGGTCGCGCGCGCGACGGCGGATGCCGGGCGTGCTTCATAGAGTGGGCACATCGTCTTTCCACCCAACCCCGGACAAGGACACACACTCATGCTCGACACCATCCAGGCCATCAACAAGACCGCCGCCTTCAACCGCTGGGCCGGCTTCGAAGTCACGAGCGCCGCCAACGGCGAAGCGGAACTGCGCATGAACTGGCGCGAGGAAGACATGGGCCAGTACGCCGGCTTCCTGCACGCCGGAATGATCGGCGCGATGCTCGACACCGTGAGCGGCTACGCGGCCGCCACCGTGGCGGGCCGCGTGCTCGCGTCGCACTTCTCGGTGAACTGCATCTCGCCTGCCATCGGCCGCGCCTTCGTGGCGCGCGGGCGGGTGGTGAAGGCCGGGCGCAAGCAGGTGTTCGCGGTGGCGGAGCTCTATGCGCAGGGCGAAGGCGCCGATGCGCTCAAGCTCGTGGCGACGGGGAACGCAATCCTGGTTCCGGTGGAAGAGCCTGCTTCCGCGCCACAGAAGAAGTCGGAGCCCGCCGCCTGAGCTTCAGCCCGAAGAGCGGCCGCAGCAGGTTGGTGCGGCGGATCAGCCCGTCCGTCAGCAGCCAGCAGCCGAGCAGCGTCAGCGCCACCAGCAGCGCGGGCTCGATTACCGGGCCGAGCGCGAGCGGCGCCAGCAGGCTTACGCCGACGATGATCAGCGTCTGGTGCAGCACGTACCACGGGTAGACCGACTCGTTGGCCCAGCGCAGCCAAGGCCACGGGCGGTTCAGGTATCGGTGGCCGTGGCCGAGGATGGTCGCGACGGCCAGCCACAGGTAGAGCATTCGCAGGACGTCCATCAGCAAGCCCGAGGGCGGAGCCTTCACGCCGGCGCGCAGCGCGATGAAGGTGGCGATGACGGCGACCGCCAGCGCGAGCGACACGCGGCGCAGCCGCTCCAGTTCCTTCCACACGCCGGTGTCCACGCCCATCCAGTAGCCGTAGAGGAACATCGTGAAGTAGAGGCTGTGCAGGTGGAAGTCGCGCACCAGGTTGTGCGTGGCCGGAAAGCGCGAGGCCAGCAGCATCGTGAAGACGAGTAGCGGCACAACAGGAAGCAACAGCAGCTTCCAGCCGCGCAGGCCGTTGAAGGCGCGGCGCACCCATTGGCCGGCGGCCGAATTCCACAGCGGCAGCGTCAGCGCTACCAGTGCCGTGTAGGTGAAGAGGTAGGGCAGGTACCAGAGGTGGTTCCAGGTGATGCCGAATTCCGCGCCGTCGAAGGCCTTCTTCGGCCACGGCTCGGCCATCGACAGGTAGCGCAGCAGGAAGGCGCCGAAGCCCGGCGCGATCAGCCCGTTGGCTACGCCCTGCGCGTAGGCCTGGTAGGGCACGATCACCGCCATGCCGAAGGCCAGCGGCAGCATCAGCCGAAGCCCCCGGCTGCGCAGCAGGCCCCAGGTGCCCTGGCCCCGGCTCAGGAAGCCCAGCGACACGCCCGAGATCAGAAAGACCAGATCCATGCGCCAGAGATTCAATATGCGCATCGGCCATTGCAGCCACTCGGCCGCGTGCGGACTCTTGAGGTGCCAGGGCCAGTCGGCCACGTAGTACATGCCGACGTGATAAAGGATGACGAACAGGAAGGCCAGCGCGCGCAGGGCGTCGATGTCGTGGCGGCGGTGGCCGGGCGGGATGGGATGAGCGGTCATGAGCGGTTCCTCGAATCGGAAAGGCCGCCATGCTCGGCCCGGCCACTCTCATTGGCGCGGCCAGGGGACGGATCGCCCCCCGCTTTGTGACGAGCGGTGGCCATGAGGGACGAAAAGGGACGAAATTCGCCGTCCCGAAGCCTGTTTTCAGGAGAATCCCGGCCATGGGAGACGCCCGCAAGAACCTGTACGAACGCTACGAGCCGATCCGCCGCCCCGTGGAGGTGGCTTTCTGGATCGTGCTGATGACGCTGCAGGCCGCGTTCAGCACGATGGTGGCGATCGTCGACATGCGCACCCGGGCCGTGCCCCGGCCCAACTGGGAGGTCGCGACCTGGGAGGGTTCGAGCCACCTGGTGTTGCTGCTGCTGGTTCCGGCGCTGGCCTTGGTCGAGCGCCGGCTGTCGCCGCTGGCGCGCACCCATCTGCTGCGCTTCCTGGCCTGGCATGCGGTGGCGAGCGTGGTGTTCAGCGTGGTCCACGTGGTGGGCATGTTCGGGGTGCGGGCGCTGGTCTACGCCGTGGCCGGCGAGCGCTATGACTTCTGGGGCTGGGCCGGCCAGTGGACCTACGAGTACCTGAAGGACGTGCGGGTGTACGCGAGCATCGTCTTCGGTATCTGGGCCTACCGGCTGTTCGTGCTGCGCCTGCAGGGCGAGGCGCGGGTGCTGGATGCGCCGGAGGAGAGCGGGGCCGCGCCGGCTCCGGTTTTGGCGGAAGCGGAGGGATTCGAACCCTCGATGCAGGAAACGCCCCCACCACAGCCCGTGCGCCCCGAACGCTTCCTCGTGCGCAAGCTGCGCCGCGAATTCCTCATTGCAGCTACCGACATCGACTGGCTCCAGGCCGAGGGCAACTACGTCGGCCTGCACGTCAACGGCCATGACTACCTGCTGCGCGCCACGCTGACCGACTTCCTGACCCAGCTCGACCCCGCGCTCTTCGTGCGCGTGCACCGCAGCCATGCGGTGAACCTGGGGCGCATCAGGGAAATCGAGCCGCTGGACGGCGGCGACGCCCGGCTGCACATGCACGACGGCAGCACCGTGCCCTGCAGCCGCCGCTACCGCGACGCGCTGCGAACGGGCATCGGCGTGGCCTGATCCGGTGCGTGGCGGGCCGTGGATGGCCCGCTATTGGTTCATTCCGCACCATCAAAGAGCTTTCAGGCACCATTTTTGCTTTATTGGCCGGCCGCCTCGGGCAATCCGGGTGCGACGCACCAATTCAAACCAAAATCAGCAAGAAGCTCCAATGGACGCACTCAAACAGGGCGCAGACGCGCTGTTCATCCTTCTCGGCGCGATCATGGTCCTGGCCATGCACGCCGGCTTTGCCTTTCTCGAACTCGGCACCGTGCGCAAGAAGAACCAGGTCAATGCGCTGGTGAAGATCCTGGTCGACTTCTCGGTCTCGACCATCGTGTACTTCCTGGTGGGCTACGGCGTGGCCTACGGCACGCATTTCTTCGTGAGCGCCACCGAACTGTCGGCAAAGAGCGGCTACGAGCTGGTGAAGTTCTTCTTCCTGCTGACGTTCGCCGCAGCCATCCCGGCCATCATTTCGGGCGGCATCGCCGAGCGCGCCAAGTTCTGGCCGCAGCTGATCGCCACGGCGGTGATCGTGGGCTTCGTCTACCCGCTGTTCGAAGGCATCGCCTGGAACAAGCACTTCGGCATCCAGGGCTGGATCGCCTCGCTCACCGGCCACGAGTTCCATGACTTCGCCGGCTCGGTGGTGGTGCACGCCGTGGGCGGCTGGCTGGCGCTGCCGGCCGTGCTGCTGCTGGGCGCGCGGCGCAACCGCTACCGGGGCGACGGCTCGCTGAGCGCGCATCCGCCGTCGAACATCCCGTTCCTGGCCCTCGGCGCGTGGGTGCTGTGCGTGGGCTGGTTCGGCTTCAACGTGATGAGCGCGCAGAGCATCGACAAGATCTCGGGCCTTGTGGCCGTCAACTCGCTGATGGCGATGGTGGGGGGCACGCTGGTGGCGCTGGCCATGGGCAAGAACGATCCGGGCTTCGTCTACAACGGCCCGCTCGCCGGCCTCGTGGCGGTGTGCGCCGGCTCCGACCTGATGCACCCGCTGGGCGCGCTGGTGGTGGGCGGCGTGGCGGGGGGCATCTTCGTCAAGCTGTTCACGCTCACGCAGAACAAATGGAAGATCGACGACGTGCTCGGCGTATGGCCGCTGCACGGCCTGTGCGGCACCTGGGGCGGCATCGCGGCTGGCATCTTCGGCACGCAGGCGCTGGGCGGCATTGGCGGCGTGAACGTGTGGGCGCAGCTCATCGGCACCGTCATGGGTGTGGCCTGGGCCGCTCTCGCGGGACTGGCGGTGTACGGCGCACTGAAGGCGGCGGTGGGGCTGCGGCTGTCGCAGGAAGAGGAGTACGACGGCGCGGACCTGTCGATCCACCACATCTCGGCTACGCCGGAGCGCGAGGTCAACTGGTAGGCAGGCGTTCTGCAGGGCCGGCCAGCCTCGGCTATCCTCGGCGCCCCTTCAAACCACCGAGGAGCCGAACCATGACAACAACACCCGCTCGCTGGCTGCGCCAGGGCATCGCCGCGCTGGCCGGCAGCCTGCTGATGCTTTCGTTTTCTTCCGCGGCGCTGGCCGGCGCGCCGCAGGTCAAGACCCAGGCGCCGGGCTTCTACCGCACGATGCTCGGCGACTTCGAAGTAACGGCGCTGTTCGACGGCACCCTCGACCTCGAGCCCAAGAAGCTGCTCACCAACACCACCCAGGCGCAGGTCGGCAAGCTGCTCGACCGCAGCTTCGAGAAGGACGCCGTGCCCACCTCGGTGAACGGCTACCTCATCAACACCGGCAGCAAGCTGGTGCTGGTCGACACCGGTGCCGGTGGCCTCTTCGGGCCCACGCTCGGCAACCTGCAGGCCAACCTCAAGGCAGCCGGCTACCAGCCCGATCAGGTCGACGACGTGCTCATCACCCACATGCACGGCGACCACGTCGGCGGCCTTGTGCAGGACGGCAAGCTGGTGTTCCCCAACGCCACCATCCACGCCGGGCAGGAAGACGCCGACTTCTGGCTGAACAAGGCCAACCTCGAGAAGGCCTCCGCCGAGATGAAGGGCTTCTTCCAGGGCGCGATGGCCTCGCTGAACCCGTATGTGGAAGCCGGCAAGTTCAAGGGCATGAAGGGCGGCACCGAGCTGGCGCCCGGCATCAAGGCCGTGCCCGCCCATGGCCACACGCCCGGCCACAACATCTACGTGATCGAGTCCAAGGGCCAGAAGCTGGTGCTGTGGGGCGACCTGATGCACGTGGCCGCCGTGCAGTTCCCGCAGCCGCAGATCACCATCTCCTTCGACGTCGACTCGAAGCCCGCCGCCGTGGAGCGCAAGAAGGCGTACGCCGATGCGGCCAAGGGGCGCTACCTGGTCGGCAGCGCGCACCTGCCGTTCCCGGGCCTGGGCCACGTGCGGGCCGAGGGCAAGGGCTACGTCTGGGTGCCGGTGGACTACCAGCAGGTGCGGTAAGCGGTTGGCCGAAGCTTGAGCGGCGCGGGCTGGTGTTGCCGCGCACGGCGGCGCGGATGCGCGCCCTGTAGCACACTCGCCCGACCGCTTCGCTTCAATTCCCACGCCGACATGACCCAATCTCCCCCCGCCCTCGAAGTCCTCCCGCGCGATCTTTCCGCCTACCGCAAGGGCAACGTCGGCGTCGACTACGTGCACCGCTTCGAGTCCGGCAAGCCCGGCCCGCACGTGCTGATCAATGCGCTCACGCACGGAAACGAGATCTGCGGCATGACGGCGGCCACGCACCTGCTCGACAACGACGTGCGCCCGAAGATCGGCACGCTCACCGTGAGCTTCGCCAACGTGGCGGCGTACGAGTCCTTCAACGAGGCGCTGCCCTTCGACAGCCGGCAGCTCGTGCACAACCTCAACCGCATCTGGTCGCCCGAATGGCTCGACGGCAGCGAAGACAGCCCCGAACTGAGCCGCGCGCGCATCCTGCGCCCGGTGGTCGAGGCGGCCGACCACATCCTCGACATCCACTCGACCAGCCAGCCCGTCGTGCCGTTCTGGGTGTATCCAGCGTTCGAGCGCAACGCCAAGGTCGCGCTGGCCATCGGCCGCCCCTCGGTGCACCTCGTGATGCCCGACGGACTCGGTTCGGGCACGCCGCTCATCCAGTACGGCAGCCACGGCGGCCCGGAGGGCAAGGGCGTGGCGATGGTGGTCGAGTGCGGCCAACACTTCCTGCGTTCGGCGTCGGACATGGCCACCGCCGTGACCTACGACTTCCTCGCCTACTTCGGCCTCGTCGAGAAGGATCCGGCCACGCCGGCGCCCGAACCGCAACGGCGCTTCCAGCTGCTGCAGACGCACGTCATCAAGTCGCCGGACTTCGCGTTCGTGCGCCCGCTGATCGGCTTCGAGACCTTCGCCAAGGGCGAACTGATCGCGACCAATGGCGACGAAGAGATTCGCGCGCTGTGCGACGACTGCACGATCTTCATGCCAGCCCAGCGCGCGATCGTGGGGCGCGAGGCGGTGTATCTGACCAAGCCGATCTGAGGCTGGTCGGCAGAAACGACCGCCGCGCCCGCAATGCACCGCTAGTGCGGGCGTTGATTGCGTGGCGCAGCGACGTCTTCAGACGTCTCGGCTCATGGAGCGGTAAGGCTCAGGATTCCAAAAGCTTCGCAATCTGCTCGCGAAGCGATGGTAAATCGCGCTGGATGGTTTGCCAGACGATGGTGTGGTCGATGGTGAAGTAGCCATGGGAAAGCGCGTTGCGCATCTCGTAGGCAAAACGCCAGGGAACGGCGGTGTGGGCACTGGCGAATTCCGCATGGTGCTTCACGATGTTGTTGCTGGCTTCCCCGATCACTTCCAAGTTGCGTACCACTGCATCCTGTGTTTTCCGGTCGACGAGATAACTGTCGGCGGTAGCGCCGTTCGTGTAGTCGTGAATACTGTCGATCGCTTGCAGGATATGGCTCAAGTAATCCGCCACACGTTGCGGATCTCGTCGACTCATACCAGTACAGCCTCGCGCAGCACCTGATCGCGAAACTTGAGAGGCAGGCCGTTGGGCGTGAGCACGTCTACTTCCATGCCCAGAAGGCTCTTCAGTTCGTACCTGATGGCTCCGATGTCCATCAGGGTGGTTTGCGCCGTGGGCTCCACCAGCAGATCGAGATCGCTGTCGGGCCCGTCTTCGCCGCGCAAAGCAGAACCGAACACTCGCACACTGCTGACGTGGTGACTCAGTGCGATCTCGCGGATGCGCTCGCGATGCTGGAGCAGAGCTTCAGAGGGGCGCATGAGGCCGAGTGTAATGTGGCTCCTCGTTGGATCTCAGGCCGGAATGAACAACGCCGGATCCACCATCGCCCGGTTCAGCATCACCGACCAATGCAGGTGCGGCCCCGTCACCCGCCCGGTTGCGCCCACGGCGGCCAGCGGCTCGCCAGTCTTCAGTGCATCGCCGACCTTCACATCCACCCGGCTCAGGTGGCAATACATGGTCAGCAGTCCGCCGCCGTGGTCGAGCCACACGGTGCCGCCGTTGAAGAAATAGTCTCCCGTGTCGATCACCTTGCCGGGCAGCGGCGCAAGCACCGGCGTGCCGGTGCCGGCGGCGATGTCCATTCCGCTGTGCGGATTGCGCGACTGGCCATTGAATACACGGCGCAGGCCGAACGAGCTGGAGCGGCGACCGGGCACTGGCACGCGCATCTTCAGCACGGTGTCGGGGCGCATGTCGGTGAGGGTGGCCATCACGCCGGTGAGATGGTCGCGCTCCTTGACGTAGCGCGCCTCGTCCTCTGGCGACAGGTCGACGGTGCGCGGGGCCACCGTGAGGCGCTGTTCGCGGTATTGCTTCGGGGCGACCGTGTAGGCGATCTGGCGTTCGGGCTTGCCTTCGGCGCGCACCGTGATGGACGCTTGGCCGGGCTCGGTCACCAGCGGGATGCCGACGATGGCGGTCCATTCGATGGTGTCGCCGAGCACCAGCACAGGGATGTCGCCCGCGAAGGCCGGGGGTCGCTTGGCCGACGGGCCCAGCGACAGGCGGGCCACGCCGCCCGGCACCTGCGATGCGTGGGGCCACACGTCGGGTGTCGTCGCCGGTTGTTTCTTCGCCTTGGTCTGGGTTGCGGCGCCGGCGTGCATCGCAGCAAGAAGGCCGACGGTGCCGAGCACAGCGCTGCGGCGGCTCAGGACGACAGGGGCGAGATCGGGGAGAGGAGGTTGCGTGTGCTTCATGAAGACAGGGAGATGGTTCGTTCGGATGAAGTTCGGGTGTCGCGCGCTATTCGCACCAGGTTCCGGGTGCCAATCCGTCGAGCGTGTGAGGGCCGATGGCCGCGCGGATCAGCCGCAGGGTCGGCAGCCCCACGGCCGCCGTCATGCGCCGCACCTGACGGTTGCGCCCCTCGCGGATCGCCAGTTCGATCCAGGCGGTGGGAATGCTCTTGCGTTCACGGATGGGCGGCTGGCGCTCCCACACTTCGGGTGGCGGATCGAGAAGCCGCGCGCGTGCGGGGCGCGTGGGGCCGTCGTTGAGCTGCACGCCCGCGCGCAGGGCGGCAAGTGCCTCTTCGGTGGGCACGCCTTCGACTTGCACCCAGTAGATCTTCTCCATCTTGAAGCGCGGATCGGCGATGTGCGCCTGGAGCTTGCCGTCGTCGGTGAGCAGCAGCAGGCCCTCGCTGTCGGCATCGAGCCGGCCGGCGACATAGACGCCGGGAATGTCGATGAAATCCTTCAGGCCGCGCCAGCGGCCCTCCGGTGTGAACTGGCTGAGGACGCCATAGGGCTTGTTGAAGCGGATCAGGCGCGAAGAAGAACGAGAAGGGCTCGGACGATTCATGAGCCGACAGGATAGCCCGGGTCTGTCCTGCAACATTCGATGGAGTTGGCGGCTCCAATCGGGTCATCACCCAGGAGAACCCGATGACGACGATGCGACGCTCCATCCTTTTCGTGAGCATGGCGGCAGCAAGCCTTTTGCTGGCCGCATGCAACAGCCCGGGCATCCGCGTTGGCGGTGCGCCCGAGGCCAGCGTCAGGAACTGCGTGGCCGCGGCCGCGCGCGAACTCCGCGTACCGCCGGGCAGCATCGTGGCAGACAAAGGCACGACGCCGCGCGACGGCGTCTATACGGTCAACCTGAAAGTCGGGCCGCAGGCGCGATCCGCCGTGTGCACCACCGACGAAAACAGCGCAGTGATCGGCGTGGTCTACAAGCGGCCCGAATAAAGACAGAGAGGGGGCTTACTTGCCCCAGCTGTCGCGCATGCCAGCCGCCCGGTTGAACACCGGCTTGCCGACGATGCCGCTGGCCTTCGCGTCGAGCACGAAATACCCGTGCCGTTCGAACTGGATGCCCACGCCGGGCTCAGCCTTGGCCAGCGACGGCTCGACGAAGGCCGCGCAAACTTCCAGGCTCTGCTTGTTCAGCTCCTCCAGCAGCTCGCCGCTGCCCGGATGGGCTTCGGCGAAAAGGCGCTCGTAGAGCCGCACTTCGGCCTGCACCGCGTCGGCTGCCGCCACCCAGGTGATGTTGCCTTTCACCTTGATCGCATCGGCACCGGGCGTACCGCTCTTGGTGTCGGGCACCAGCTTCGCCTGCACTTCGACCAGCTTGCCGTCGGCGTCCTTCGTACCGCCGATGCATTCGATGACGTGGCCGTACTTCAGCCGTACCTTGTTGCCCGGGAACAGTCGGAAGAAGCCCTTGGGCTGCACTTCCTCATAGTCGGTGCGTTCGATCCAGACCTCGCGGCCCAGCTTGAAGTGGCGCTGGCCCATCTCGGGGTGGTGCGGGTGCACGGGCGCGGAGCAGTCGTCGAGCACGTCGTCGCCACCCATCAGCTCGCCCCAGTTGGTGATGACGAGCTTGACCGGGTCGAGCACGGCCATGGCGCGAGGCGCCACCGGGTCGAGCGTGTCGCGCAGCGCGGCCTCGAGGCTGGCGTAGTCGATCCAGCCGCCCGACTTGGTGGTGCCGCTGCGCTCGCAGAACAGGCGCAGCGCCTCGGGCGTGTAGCCGCGGCGGCGCAGGCCGGCGATGGTGGGCATGCGGGGATCGTCCCAGCCGTCGACGTACTTCTCTTCCACCAGCTGGCGCAGCTTGCGCTTGCTGGTCATCACGTGGGTGACGTTGAGGCGCGCGAATTCGTACTGGCGCGGATGCGGGCTGGCGATGAGGCCGCCTTCGGCGAGGCGGTCGAGCAGCCAGTCGTAGAAGGGGCGCTGGTCTTCGAACTCCAGCGTGCAGATGGAGTGGGTGATCTGCTCCAGCGCGTCTTCGATGGGGTGCGCGTAGGTGTACATCGGGTAGATGCACCACTTGTCGCCCGTGTTGTGGTGGTGGGCCCGGCGCACGCGGTACAGCGCGGGGTCGCGCATGTTGATGTTGGTGCTGGCCATGTCGATCTTGGCGCGCAGGATGGCGGCGCCGTCGGCGACCTGGCCGTCGCGCATGGCACGGAAGCGCGCGAGGTTTTCCTCGGGCGTGCGGGTGCGGAAGGGGCTGTCGGTGCCGGGCGTGTTGAAGTCGCCGCGGTTCGCGCGCACTTCCTCGGCGGTCTGCTCGTCGACGTAGGCCAGGCCGGCGCCGATGAGGTATTCGGCGGCTTCGTACATGAAGTCGAAGTAGTCGCTCGCAAAGTACTCATGCGGCTGCAGCGTGCCGGGGGCGCTGGGGCGGTCGGCCAGGTAGGTTTCGTAGCCGAGCCACTTCACCGCGTCGCGGATGGAGTCGACGTATTCCTGGTCTTCCTTCTCGGGGGTGGTGTCGTCGAAGCGCAGGTGGCTCACACCGCCGTATTCCTTGGCCAGCTCGAAGTTGAGCCAGATGCTCTTGGCGTGGCCGATGTGCAGGTAGCCGTTGGGCTCGGGCGGAAAGCGCATGCGCACCTTGGCCGGATCGACCATGCCCTGTGCATGATGAGCGGCGTTGCCGGGCGAACCGCCCCACTTGCGGCCAGAATAGGCACCCTGTGCGAGGTCGTTCTCGATCACGTGGCGCAGGAAATTGCTCGGAGCGGCGGCCGTCTTGGCGCCGCTTTTGTCGGTCGGGGAGGTCATCGCGGCATTTTAGAGGGCGCCCCCTATGGGTTACCTTTGGCAACTTTCTTCACAATGCCGAGTGCACCCGCTTTGCATTTGCCGCGTTCAATACATCACATGGGCGGTTCGGACCCGAACGCAGCCCGACCCAACAAGGAGTGCAGGATCATGAACTTCACACGTTCTACCTTTTTCAAGTGGGCCGCCGCGGGCGTCGTGGCAGCCGGTGCTTTGTTTGCCGCCACTTCGGCCAGCGCCCGCAGCGACGTGAGCTGGTCGATCGGCGTCGGCGTTCCAGGCGTGGCAGTGGGCGTGGGCAGCCCCGCCTACTACCCGGCCCCGGTCTACGCGCCGCCGGCACCTGTCTATTACGCACCGCCGGCCCCCGTCTACTACGCGCCGCCGCCGCCCGTCTACTACCGTCCGGCCCCGGTCTACTACGGCCCGCCGGCCTATTACGGCCCGCGCTACTACGGTCGTGGCTACTACCGCGGTCATGGCCACTGGCGCTAAAACGCAACGGCATTCGTGACTGAATGAAAAAAGCCGGCTCCGAAAGGGCCGGCTTTTTCTTTGGGCGCGCGCCCGCCAATTTCACATGGCGCGAAAAAGATGGGCGTACAGGCGGCTGACCGGGATCTTCTCGCTCCGGCCCCGCAGCATCAGATGCAGCTTGCCGGCCTCGTCCCGGTGCACGGACTCGATGGCCGAGCTGCGCACCACCACCGCCCGGTGCACCTGCCAGAAGGTGTCGGGGTCTAGCTGGGGCAGCAGTTGCTTCAGCGGCGTGCGGATCAGGTATTCGTGCGTGGCGGTCAGCACTCGCAGGTATTTGTCGGCGGCCTCGAAGTACAGCACTTCGTCGATGGGCACCATGCGCACGGTGCTGCCGCCGGCGTCGCTGGCCGCGATCATGCGCAGCGGGGCCGGTGCCGCCGTGGTTGCGCCGGCCCCGGCGGCGCCGAGCACCTGGCGCCACTGGGCGAGCGTCTGCTCGAGCGCCGCGTCGGCCAGGGCAGGCGTGGAGGGCGCCGGTTGTCTGGCTGCCAGCGCCTGTTGCAGCCGGGCCACGGTCTTGCGCAGGCGTTCGGGCTGCACCGGCTTGAGCACGTAGTCGATGGCCTGGGCCTCGAAGGCACGGGCGGCGTATTCGTCGTATGCCGTCACGAACACCAGTTGCGGCATGGGCGCTTCGTCGGCGGGCCAGCAATCGGCCAGTTCGGCGGCGGCGCCGAGGCCGTCGAGGCCGGGCATGCGGATGTCGAAGAACAGCACCTGCGGCAGGAGGCGCAGCGCCTCGCGCACCGCGCTGCGGCCGTCGCCGGCCATGGCGACGACCTGCAGCTCAGGCCAGGCGGCGGCCAGTTCGGCCTTGAGGGCCTGGGCGAGCAGGGGCTCGTCTTCTGCGATGAGGGCGGTGGGATTTGTCATCTTGTCGTTGTTGTGTGGCGTGTTCGCACTCAGGCGGGCGCCGGGAAGCTCAGCGTGGTGCTGGTGCCGCCGGAGGGCGAAGGTCCGATATTCATGCTGCCCCGCTCGCCGTAGACGGTGGCAAGCCGCTCGCGCACCTGTTCCAGCCCGAAGCCGCTGCCCTCCGAGGGCGGCGCCGCATCGAGGCCCACGCCCGTGTCGTTCACCTCGATCACCAGCTGGCCCGCTTCCTGGCGCGCGCGCACGACGATCTCGCCGCCTTCGACCTTCGGCTCCAGTCCGTGGCGGATGCTGTTCTCCACCAGCGGCTGCAGAAGCAGCGGCGGCACGGGCGCATCGCGCAGCTCTTGCGGCAGGTCGAGCGTGTAGCGAAGGCGCGTGCCCATGCGCACCGACATCAGTTCCAGGTAGTCGCCCAGCCGCTCGAACTCGGCCGACAGCGGGTGCGAGAGTGCACGCGAGCCGCTCAGCGTCATGCGCAGGTAGCTGTTGAGCCGGTCGAGCATGGCCACGGCGCGCGGCGGATCGACGGTGATCAGCACGCGCAGGTTGGCCAGCGTGTTGAAGAGCATGTGCGGCTCCAGCTGCGTTTCGAGCAGCTTCAGCCGTGCCTCGGTGGCGTTGCGCTGTGCCAGTTCGATCTGGCCCTGCAAGTGCTTGCTCTTGCCGAGGCTGTAGAAGAAGAAGCTCATGCCGATCGCCGCGATGATGGTGATCGTGATGCCGGTGGCCAGCTTGTGGCCCTTGAGCTCGAGGAAGTCGAAGGTCGGCGCGCCGACCCAGGCATCGCCGATGAGGTTGCCGACGAAGAAGCCGACGGCCACGCCCGCCGCGATCAGCAGCATGCCCCACGGCCATTCGGGCCAGAGGGATTCGCGGTGCCCGCTGATGAGAAGCCGGCCCCCGTCGATGAACAGCCAGGCCACGATGCCGATCGACATCGAATACACCATGTGGGCGACCCAGTTGTCCCCACCGGTGATGGTCAGCAAGGTGGCGATGAGGCAGTTGAAGACGGCGGTGATCAGTCCATGCCGCAGCATGGACTTCAGGTTCTCGGCGCTGAACCTGTGTTGTGCGGTGGGAGCAGCCTGCTCAGCGCTCACCGGCGGTCCCCGCCGCCCAGGGCGCGGCGTTCACGCTCCACCAGCCGGTCGTAGAAGCCGCCGCCGGGCGCGATGAACCAGACCACGGCGCCGTGGATCAGCAGCCCCAGCCCCCAGCCCATGAGCGGGTACATCGCCCAGCTGCGGCCGTTGGCGGCCGAGATCGTGACGAGGCCGACGTTGACCAGCACGTAGACGAAGGCGTGGATGTACCAGCCCATCTTCGCGCCGGCGCGGCGGCGGGCGAGGCGTTCGATGTCGGAGCGGGAGGAATCGGAAGATGCGTAGGAAGTCATGACAGCTCCTTGTTGTATTGGACAGGAAGGAAATCGGTGGCGGCTGCGACAGCCGGCGCAGTCTGAAGGGCGGCGCGCTGCCGCAGCTCCTCGGTGGTGTCGCCGGGCCCGTCGGGCTTCCAGCCGGGCGGCTTCACGAGGTAGCCGACGAAGGCGCGCACCGAGCGGGCCGAGGCAAGGTCGCGCAGCAACGCGCGCCACTGGCCGAACTCGATCTCAAGGATGTTGTTGGTGGTGACCGGGTTCACCAGCCCGTAGCGGCAAGGCAGGTCGGCGCGCTCGGGAATGTAGGTGCCGAACAGGCGGTCGAACACGATCAGCACGCCGCCGTAGTTGCCATCCAGGTATTCGAGGTTGGAGGCGTGGTGCACGCGGTGGGCCGAGGGGGTGTTCAGCACCCATTCGAGCGGGCCGAGGCGCGGAATCCAGGTCGCGTGGATCCAGAACTGGTACAGCAGGTTCAGCGTGAGCATCAGCAGGATCACCCGGGGCGGCATGCCCAGCAGCGGTGCCAGCATGAAGAAGGCCAGCGTGCCGGTGAGGCGGCCGGTCCAGCCGAAGCGGTAGGCGGCCGACAGGTTCAGCTGGTTCGGCGAATGGTGGATGGAATGGGTGCACCAGAACCAGCGCACCCGGTGCGCCGCGCGGTGATACCAGTAGTAGCAGAACTCCTGGCCGATGAAGCAGGCGACCCAGCCGCTCCAGTGGTCCATCGGCAGGGTGAAGAGGCGGTGGCCGTAGAACCAGTCCATCGCGCCGGTCCAGAAGGCCAGGGGCAGCAGCCAGCGCAACGGGTATTCGCGCACCAGGAAGTCGAACACCGAGACGCCGGCGGCCTTCCAGTCGTAGCTGCGCCAGCCGTTGCGCCACGACAGCACCAGCGCCTCGGCAATGGATGCGACGAGCACCACCGTGACGGAGATCTTGAGGATCAGCAAGAGCGCGTTCATGGTGGCGGGTTCCGGAAGTCGTGGCTCTGGAATCTTAGGCGGCGCGGGCGGCGGCGGACATAGCGTCAGTGCGGATGGCCAGCTTCCACAGGCGCACCGCGCGGGCCGCGAAGACACCGCTGAAGGCGCCGTACAGCACGGGCACCACGATGGCCAGGGTGGCCTGGTGGCGCAACTCGGGGTGCATGGCCAGGGCGGCGCCCACCACGTACTTGGTCAGGAAGATGCCCATCATGAGCATCAGCGGCACCGGGCTGCCGGCCACGTGGAACTGGCGCGCGGCGGCGTCATAGCGGGTGGTGGCGGGCAGCGGGCGCTGCAGCACCAGGGCCACCATGACCGCCGCGGCGGCAGCCCAGCCGAGCAGGGCCCCGAAGGAGTCGCCGAAGACCGACACCACGCCGTAGATCGACAGGGCACCCATGGCGACGGGCATCAGCGTGACGCGGGTCAGGCTCACGTCGTTGGTGAGCAGCTGCCGGGCACCGAGCCACAGCAGCAGGAAGAACACGGCGAAAACCCACTTGGGCGTGTGAAGGATGATTTGCATCAGCATGGCGGCACTCCGTGGAAGGTTGGAAGGTCGAGGGGTGAAAGGAATCGATGGAGCGGACTGTGCCGGCGCCCGCCCGCACCCGCCACCGGTGTGCGACGGAATGCATGCACGGGGCGCGAATTGCAGCCCGGCGGTGTGAATTGCGCGGCCGCGCGGTCAGCTTTACCGTCGCTTTACGGCGCAGCAAAGAGCCGGACTACCATCCGCGATGTACTACTCTGGTCCGCTTCTCCGCACCTTCCGCACGCACCGTCCATGGAACAAGAAAAACCAACCGAGCCTCTGCCTTCCACCGTGTCGTCCACGCATCCGGCGGTACGCAGACGCCGTTGGGTGGGCAGCCTGCTGACTCTGCTGTTGTTGCTGGCGCTGGGCGGCGGAGCCTGGTATCTGATCCAGCGGTCGAAGATGCCGGCGCCCGGTCCCGGCGGCGCGCCCGGAGCCGGACGGCAGGGCGGGCCCGGTGGTCCGGGAGGCCCCGGCGGCCCGGGGCCGCGCGGTGGTGGAGGCGGTGCTTCCAGCACGGTCGGCATCGCCACCGCCAGGCAGGCCGACATCCCGGTGCAGCTCGAGGCGCTGGGCACGGTCACTCCGCTGGCCAACGTGATCGTCCAGCCGCAGGTGTCGGGCGTGCTCACGGCCGTGCTCTTCCAGGAAGGCCAGATGGTCAAGAAGGGCGACGTGCTCGCCACCATCGACCCGCAGCCGTTCCAGAATGCGCTGGGGCAGGCCACCGGGGCTCGGCAGCGCGACGAGGCACAGCTCGCTGCAGCGCGCGTCACGCTGCAGCGCTACCAGACCCTGCTGGGCCAGGACTCCATCGCCCGGCAGGAGGTGGACACGCAGGCGGCGCTGGTCAAGCAGCTCGAAGGCACCGTGGCCATCGACCGCGCCAACGAGAACACCGCCAAGCTCAACCTCACCTGGAGCCGCATCACCGCGCCGGCGAGCGGGCGCATCGGCCTGCGACCGGTGGACGCGGGCAACTACATCTCGACCGGCACCACCAACGGCATCGCGACCATCACGCAGATTTCGCCGATCGACGTGCAGTTCGCCATTCCGCAGGACCGCGTGCCCGAAGTGCAGGAGCGCCTGGCCCAGGGCGCGAAGCTCGACGCCACCGCCTTCGACCGCACGCGCACGCGCCGGCTGGCGAACGGCTCCTTCTCCACGCTCGACAACCTGGTCGACACCGCCACCGGCACCGTGAAGGCCAAGGCGCGCTTCGCCAATGCCGACAACGCGCTGTTCCCGAACCAGTTCGTCAACCTCCGGCTGCTGCTGCGTACCGTGAGCAGCGCGGTGGTGGTACCCGTCACCGCACTGCGCTTCGGCCCGAACGGCGACTATGTCTATGTGCTGAACGACGACAGCACCGTGTCGCAGCGACCGGTGACGCGCGGCGAATCGAGCGTGGACAACGTGGCGATCATGTCGGGCCTGAAGGCCGGCGAGCAGGTCGTGACCGAAGGCGGCGACCGGCTGAAGGACGGCGCGCGGGTACAGACCCAGGTCGACCGGCCGGCCGGCGCGGCGTCGGCACCTGCCGGCGGTGCGCGAGGCGGACGCCGGCACGGCGGTGCGGGTGGTGCCGGTGGCGGAGCAGCAGGGGCGAAGGGCGAGGCGCCGAATCCCGCTCCGACGGCCCCTGCAGCGCCTGCCGCCGACTCCCAGGCCCCGGCGGCTCCGGCAACGACTCCCACGGCTCCGGCAGCCACAGCCAAGCTTCCGACCGCCGAGCAGCGCCAGCGCATGCTCGATTCGGCCAAGGACGACCCTGAGCAACTCGCACGCCGCAAGCGCTTCCTGGAAGCGCTCGACCGTGGCGACCCGGCGGCGCTGGAGCGCTGGCAGCGCATGTCCGAAGGCCGCGGCGGTGAAGGCGCGCAGGGCAGGCGCGCCCCATGACGCGCGGCGCTGAACGCAATCGCGCGGAGGCTTTGCGGTGAGCCCGTCACGTCCGTTCATCCTCCGGCCGGTGGCGACCTCGCTGCTGATGGTCGCCATCGTGCTGGCCGGGCTGGTGGCGTTCCGCTTCCTGCCGCTGTCGGCGCTGCCGCAGGTCGACTACCCGACCATCCAGGTGCAGACGCTCTACCCCGGGGGCAGCCCCGAGGTCATGAGCAACACCGTCACCGCGCCGCTGGAGCGCCAGTTCGGCCAGATGTCCGGGCTCGACCGCATGAGTTCGACCAGCGCAGCGGGCGTGTCGATCATCACGCTGCAGTTCTCGCTGGGCCAGACGCTGGACGTGGCCGAGCAGGAAGTGCAGGCCGCCATCAACGCCGGCGGCTCGCTGCTGCCGGCCGACCTGCCGGCGCCGCCCGTGTACGCCAAGGTCAATCCGGCCGACGCGCCGGTGCTCACGCTTTCCATCACCTCCGACACGCTGCCGCTCACCGACGTGCAGAACCTGGTCAACACCCGGCTCGCGCAGAAGATCAGCCAGGTCTCGGGCGTGGGGCTGGTGTCGCTCAGCGGCGGGCAGCGCCCGGCCATGCGCATCCAGGCCAACACGCAGGCGCTGGCGGCCAACGGCATCGGCCTCGACTCGCTACGCACGGCCATCTCGGCGGCCAACTCGAACGGCGCCAAGGGCAGCTTCGACGGCCCGAAGCGCGCCTACACGATCAATTCGAACGACCAGCTGATGACGGTCGACGACTACAAGAACCTGATCGTCTCGTACAAGAACGGCGCGCCGATCCGCATGGCCGATGTGGCGCAGGTGGTCAACAGCGCCGAGAACAACCAGCTCGCGGCCTGGGCCGGCAACAAGGCCGACGGCACCAGCAAGCTGTCGCCCGCGATCATCATGAACGTGCAGCGCCAGCCGGGCGCCAACGTGATCGCCACCGTCGACGCCATCAAGAAGCAGCTGCCCGAGCTGCAGGCGGGCCTGCCCGCCGGGCTGAAGATCGAGGTGCTCAGCGACCGCACCGCCGGCATCCGCGCATCGGTGCAGCACGTCGAGATGGAGCTGGTGCTGGCCGTGGTGCTCGTGGTGCTGGTGATCTTCGCCTTCCTGGGCAGCCTGCGCGCCACGGTCATCGCCAGCATCGCGGTGCCCATCTCGCTCATCGGCACCTTCGGGCTGCTGTACCTGCTGGGCTACAGCCTCAACAACCTGAGCCTGATGGCGCTGACCATCGCCACCGGCTTCGTGGTGGACGACGCGATCGTCATGATCGAGAACATCGCGCGCTACATCGAGGAGGGCGAGAAACCGCTGCAGGCGGCGTTCAAGGGCGCGACGCAGATCGGCTTCACCATCATCTCGCTGACCGTGTCGCTGATCGCGGTGCTGATCCCGCTGCTGTTCATGGGCGACGTGGTGGGCCGCCTGTTCCGCGAGTTCGCGGTGACGCTGGCCATCACCATCCTGATCTCGGCGGTGGTGTCGCGCACGCTGGTGCCGATGATGTCGGCGCGCTGGCTCAAGCATGAAGCGAAGAAGCAGGTTTCCGACAAGGGCTTCGGCGCACGCGCGCAGCGCTTCTTCAGCGGCGTGATGGTGCGCTACGACCGCTCGCTGCACTGGGTGATCGATCACCAGGCGCTCACGCTGCTGGTCGCGTTGCTGACGCTGGTGCTGACGGTGGTGCTCTACCTCTCGATTCCCAAGGGCCTCTTCCCCACGCAGGACACCGGCCAGCTGCAGGCCCGCGTGCAGGCCGCGCAGGACGTGTCCTTCGACCGCATGTCGCAGCTGCAATTGCAGGCGGCACAGGCCATCCTCGAAGACCCGGCGGTCGAGAACCTCAGTTCCTTCGTCGGCGTGGATGCGGCCAACAACACCATGCTGCACACTGGCAGCATGCTCATCAACCTGGCGAAGAGCCGCGACAACCAGCAGGAAGTGATGGACCGCCTGCGCGAACGCGTGCGGCAGGTGGCGGGCGTTACTCTGTATTTGCAGCCCACGCAGGACCTGACCATCGACGCCGAGACCGGCCCCACCGAATACCGCATGTCGCTCGAAGGCGTGGACAGCGCGGCCGTCACCGAGTGGATGAAGAAGCTCGTGGCGAAGCTGCAGGAGTCGAACAAGGTGCGCAACGTGAGCAGCGACGCCGGTGCGCAGGGCCTCGCGGCCTTCGTGAACGTGAACCGTGACACCGCGGCGCGGCTGTCGATCACCGCGAGCACGGTGGACGATGCGCTCTACAGCGCGTTCGGCCAACGGATCGTGTCGACGATCTTCACCGAGACGAACCAGTACCGCGTGATCCTGGAGGCGCAGCCCGGCATGGTGAACACGCCCCAGACGCTGGGGCAGCTGAGCCTGATCGCCGGCTCGGGCACCGCCACGCCGCTGTCGGCTATCGCACAGATCTCGGAGCGGCAGGCGCCGCTGCAGATCACTCACGTGGCGCAGTATCCGGCGAGCACGCTGAACTTCGATACCGCGTCCGGGGTTTCTCTCGGGGCTTCGGTCGATGCGATTCGTGCCGCGGCGAAGGAAATCGGGTTGCCCAGCAGCCTGACGATGACTTTCCTCGGGGCTTCCGGTGCTTATGAGAAGTCGCTGTCTAACCAGTTGTGGCTGATTCTTGCTGCGGTGGTTTGCGTGTACATCGTGCTGGGGGTGCTGTACGAGAGTTATGTGCATCCGCTGACGATCTTGTCCACGCTGCCGTCGGCCGGTGTCGGGGCGCTGCTGGCGTTGATGATCACGGGCAACGACCTGGGGGTGATCGGGATCATCGGGATCATCCTGCTGATCGGCATCGTGAAGAAGAACGCGATCATGATGATCGACTTTGCGATCGATGCGGAGCGGACTCAGGGGAAGTCTCCTCGGGAGGCTATTCATCAAGCCGCCTTGCTGCGGTTCCGACCTATCTTGATGACTACCCTGGCGGCTTTGTTTGCTGCCGTGCCGCTGATGTTGAGCTTTGGGGATGGGGCTGAGTTGCGTCGTCCGCTTGGGCTTGCGATCTTCGGCGGGTTGATCGTCAGTCAGCTGCTTACTCTGTTCACTACGCCTGTTATTTATCTGGCGTTTGATCGGCTGGGTGGGGGGAGTGCTCGGCGGGTTGTGATTGAGGAGGAGGCGGTTTGAGTTGTTTTGCCTCCTGCTGGTTGTTTAAGTTCCGAGGCCGGGTCTCGCCCCGGCGGGCGACCTACTTTCTTTTGCTTCGCCAAAAGAAAGTAGGCAAAGAAAAGGCGACCCTACTGTCTGTGTCCCTCCGCTTCGCTACGGGCAACCTGCGGTGCTCGGCGCAGGAGGGGGTCCGCAGAACTCGCTTCGCTCAAACAGCTGCGGCCCTGATCCCTCCTGCGCCTGCGCTCCTCGGCACAGCCAGAAGGGAG
>Ga0126362_10000149_pt1 | contig 65257 bp, 60 predicted proteins | sample ANMtaG_FD_126269 | JGI IMG/M metagenome (GOLD analysis project Ga0126362, IMG submission 126269) | Continental margin sediment microbial communities from North Pacific Ocean - ANME2c_DSS_Sorted | ecosystem: Environmental > Aquatic > Marine > Continental margin > Sediment | place: Pacific Ocean... | reverse complement strand
TCGTCAACCAGACCCTGTTCAACGGCTTCCAGACCGACAACAACACCCGCCGTGCCGAATCGGGCGTGTACGGCCAGCGCGAGACGCTGCGCTTCACCGAGATGTCGGTCCTGTTCAGCGCCGCGCAGTCGTACATGAACGTCCTCGCCGACACGGCGACCCTGGAGCTGCGGCGCAACAACGTCGAGGTGCTCGAGGAGCAGCTCCGCCAGACCCGCGACCGCTTCAACGTCGGCGAGGTGACCCGCACCGACGTCGCCCAGGCCGAGGCGCGCCTCGCGGGCGCCCGCGCCGACGTGAGCGCCGCCGAATCGGCTCTGCGCACCTCGATCGGCATCTACCGCCAGAACATCGGCGTCGAGCCGCGCCAGCTCGCCCCCGGCCGCCCGCTCGACCGCTACGTGCCGGCGAGCCTCGACCAGGCGGTCGCCGTCGGCCTCAAGGAGCACCCGCAGATCCTCTCGGCCTTCCACGCGGTCGACGCGGCCGAGGCCCAGGTGAAGGTGTTCGAGGGCACGCTCTACCCGACGCTCAGCGTGCAGGGCCAAGTGCAGCAGGCCTACGACCAGCAGCTCGCCAACACGAGCGGTTACGCGGCCTCGATCCTCGGCCGCCTGACCATCCCGCTCTACCAGGGCGGCCAGGAATACGCGCAGATCCGCCAGGCCAAGGAGACGGCCGGGCAGCGCCGCATCGAGGCGGAGCAGGTGCGCGATCAGGTCCGGGCCCAGATCGTCGATTTCTGGGGACGGCTCGAGGCGGCCAAGGCCCGCGTGATCGCCTCCCAGGCGCAGGTCCAGGCCAACGAGGTGGCGCTGAACGGCGTGCGCGAAGAAGCGCGCGTCGGCCAGCGCACCACCCTCGACGTGCTGAACGCGCAGCAGGAACTGCTCAACGCCCGCGTGAACCTGATCACGGCGCAGCGCGACCGCGTGATCTTCTCCTACGGCGTCGTGCAGGCGATCGGCCGGCTGACGGTGCGCTTCACCGCCGTGCCGGTGGCGGCCTACAGCCCGAAGACGCATTTCGACCAGGTCAAGGATCTCTGGTTCGGCGTGCGCACCGCTGACGGTCGCTGACGGGTTGCACGCCGCATCGGCACCCCGGCGCTCCGCCTAGGCGAAGCGTCCCAGAAGCATCAGCAATCCCACCAGGGCGGCGACGATGATCCCCGCCTTGAGAAGATCGCGGCCCGCCGCCTTCCGGATGTGCGGCCGGGCTCGTCTCCTGCCGCGAGGACTCGAGCCCCATTCCAGCTGCTCGCGAGCGAGCTTCTTTCCCGCCATGGCCGGAGGATCTCAGACGGGAAGCTTGGCTGCTTCCGCTGCCAAAGACTCGTCCTCGATCTGGACGGTGACGTGCTCGATGCCGTGCCGCTCCTTCATCAGGGAGCGGACCGCCCTGATGACGCCGGGGGCATCGGCGGTATCGTCCACGACCACATGGCCGCTCATCGCATCGAACCCGGAAGTCAGCGTCCAGGCATGCAGGTCGTAGACGCGCCGCACGCCCGGCATCGCCTCGATCTCGGCCTTCAGGTCCGCGAGGTCGACACCCGGCGGCGTGCCTTCCAGCAGGATGTGCAGCGCCTCGTTGAGGAGCCGCCAGGTGCGCGGCACGATGAACAGGCCGATGCCGGCGCCGACGAGCGGATCGATCCAGCGCCAGCCCGTCGCCATCACCAGAAGGGCCGCGACGATGACGCCGACCGAGCCCAGCATGTCGGAGAACACCTCGAAGTAGGCGCCCTTGACGTTGAGGCTCTCGGACGAGCCGCCGGAAAGCAGCTTCATGCTGGCGAGGTTCACGCCGAGGCCGACGAGCGCCACCAGCATCATCGGCCAGCCGAGGATCTCGTTGGGCTCGACGAAGCGCCTGTAGGCCTCGTAGAGGATGTAGGCCGTCACCCCGAGCAGCACGACGGCGTTGGCGAGCGCCGCGAGGATCTCGAAGCGCATGTAGCCGAAGCTCTTTCCCGGCGTGGGCGCCTTGGCGGCGTAGTGGATGGCGAGCAGGGCCAGGGCGAGGCCGCCCGCGTCCGTGACCATGTGCGCGGCGTCGGCCAGCAGCGCGAGGCTGCCCGTCAACAGGCCGCCCACGACCTCGGCCAGCATGTAGGTCAGCGTCAGCCCCAGCGCCCAGGCAAGCCGACCCTTGTTCCTCGCCGCGGCCGAACTCGATGGGATGCCCCCTCCATGGGAATGTCCGCGGGCGGCTCCGTGCGAGTGTCCCTGACCCATGATCCGATTTCCGTCCGTTGTGATGTCCATGCAGCCCTCGGCCTCAAGGATCGGCCGAGCCGAACAGGTCGGCCACGTGCGCGCCCGCGACGTGACCCGTCTGCCCCCTATGGCTTTCCGAGCAGGCCGCGTAGCCGGGGCCGTAGGCGGCCATGACGAGCTCGCGTCGTCCGTCCGGGGTCGCGCGGCTGGCCAGGAGCGCCTGCCCGCCGGGCCAGACCTCGGCATCGGCCGACGGTCCCCGTTCGGGTTCGCCGTAGCGGCGCACGCCCTCCTCGCGGATGGCCCGGCGCGCCTGCGCCAGTTCCTCCCCGTCCAGCGGCATGCCTACCCAGATCACCTGCTGCAACCCTTCGTCCCTGCAGACCACCAGGACCACCAGCGCCGTTCCGGCCCCGACCGCGGGACCCCAGCCCTGCGGGTAGTACAGGGCGGTCAAATTTGCCTCGCGGTCGGCCTTCAGCGGACGCGGCACCCGGTCGATCGGACCCCAGGCGAGACCGAACGGCGCCGTGAGGCCGGACGGCGCCTCCCCGGCCAAGGCAGCCGTCGCCCAGGCCTGTCCGACGGCGAACGCCGCCCAGGCCGTGCCCGCCCACGTCGCGACGCGGCGCACCTGCCTACTCCGCCGCCTTGAGGCGCCGCGGCGACGTTTCCACCGTCCGTCCCACCGCCTTCGGCGCGGATCCCTTGCCGAAACGGGCGTAGAGTGCGGGCAGAACGAGCAAGGTCAGCACGGTGGCGCTGATCAGGCCGCCGATGACCACGGTGGCGAGCGGCCGCTGGATCTCGGCCCCCGTCTCGGTCGCGATCGCCATCGGGACGAAGCCGAGCGAGGCGACGAGCGCCGTCATGGCCACCGGCCGCAGCCGGGTCATGGCGCCCTCCAGGATGGCCTCCCGCTTCGGCCGGCCCTCCGCGATCAACTGCTTGATGAAGGTCAGCATCACCAAGCCGTTCAGCACCGCCACGCCCGAGAGCGCGATGAAGCCGACCGCCGCCGGCACAGAGATGGGCATGTCCCGCAACCAGAGCGCCGCGATCCCGCCCGTGAGCGCCAGCGGCACCGCGCTGAACACCAGGAGCGCGTCGCGCGGAGTGCCGAGCGCCGAGTAGAGCAGCAGGAAGATCAGGAAGAAGCAGACCGGAACGACGACCATGAGACGCTGCTTGGCCGAGGCGAGGTTCTCGAACTGCCCGCCCCAGGTCACGTAGTAGCCGGCGGGCAGTTGCACCTGGCTCGCGACCTTCCCTTGCGCCTCGGCGACGAGCGAGCCGATGTCACGGCCCCGGACGTTGGCCGTCACGACGACGCGCCGCTTGCCGTTCTCGCGGCTGATCTGGTTCGGCCCCTCGGTCACCGAGAAGCTCGCCACCTGCTTCAGCAGAACCGAGGATGCCCGACCGTTCGTTCCGGGCGGCAGCGGCACCGGAATGTTCTCCAGGGCCTCGCGGTCCTCGCGAACCTTGTCCGTGAGGCGCACGACGATGGGGAAGCGCCGATCGCCCTCGAAGACGACGCCGGCGTCGCGTCCGCCGATGGCCGCACCGATGACTTCCTGGATGGCGCCGGTGCTGAGCCCGTACCGGGCCGCCTCCGCCTTGTTGATCTTGATTTCCAGGAAGGGCAGACCGGCGGTCTGCTCGACCTTCACGTCCTCGGCGCCGGCGATGCTCTTCAACGCCGCCGCGACCTGGTTGGCCGCCTTCAGCATCGGCTCGAACTCCTCGCCGAACACCTTCACGGCAAGGTCGCCGCGGGTGCCGGCCAGCAGCTCGTTGAAGCGCAGCTGGATCGGCTGCGAGAACTCGTAGACGTTGCCGGCGAGCTCGCCGACCGCCTTCTCGATCTGCTCCTGGAGCTCGGCCTTGGACAGCTGCGGGTCGGGCCACTCCTCCTGCGGCTTGAGGATGATGAAGGTGTCGGAGGAGTTCGGCGGCATGGGGTCGGAGGCGACCTCCGCCGTGCCGGTCTTCGAGAAGACGTAGGCGACCTGCGGGAACCTGGAGACAGCCTGCTCGACCTTGAGCTGCATCGCCTGAGACTGGGTCAGCGAGGTCGAGGGGATGCGCATCGCGTTCAGCGCGATGCTCTTCTCGTCGAGCTGCGGGATGAACTCCGTGCCGAGCCGCGTGGACAGTACGCCGGCGCCGACGAGCAGCAGCAGCGAGCCTCCGACGAAGGCAAGCGGCGCCCGGACCGCCGCGGTCAGGGCCGGGCGGTAGACAGCCTTGAAAGTCCGGATGATGAGGTTGTCCTTCTCGGTGACCTTGCCGGTGATGACGATGGCGATCAGCGCCGGCACGAAGGTGAGCGACAGGACGAAGGCCGCTGCGAGGGCGATGATGACCGTCGCCGCCATCGGCTCGAACATCTTGCCCTCAACGCCCGTGAAGGTGAGGAGCGGCACGTAGACGAGGATGATGATGGCTTGGCCGTAGAGGGACGGCTTGATCATCTCCTCGGCCGAGGCGCGCACGGTCTGGAGCCGCTCCTCGGTGTCGAGGGTGCGCCCGAGCTCGTGCTGCTTCTCCGCGAGATGGCGCAGCGCGTTCTCGGTGATGATCACCGCCCCGTCGACGATCAGACCGAAGTCGAGCGCGCCCAGGCTCATCAGGTTGGCCGAGATCTTCGCCTCGACCATGCCGGTCATGGTCATCAGCATGGCGACCGGGATGACCAGCGCCGTGATGACGGCCGCGCGGATGTTGCCGAGCAGCAGGAACAGGATGACGATGACGAGGCCCGCGCCCTCGGACAGGTTCTTGACCACTGTCTTGACCGTCGCCTCGACGAGGCGGGTGCGGTCGAGGACGGTCTGGACCTCGACTCCAGGCGGCAGCGACTTGCGGATCTGGTCCATCTTGGCGTCGACCGCGGCCGCGACCGTGCGGCTGTTCTCGCCGATCAGCATGAGGGCGGTGCCGACGACCACCTCCTGCCCGTTCTCGGAGCCCGAGCCCGTGCGCAGGTCGCGCCCGATGCGGACCTCGGCGATGTCCCTGATCCGGACCGGGATGCCGTTCCGGGTCGCGACCACGACGGTGCCGATGTCGTCCATGCTCTCCAGGCGGCCGGCGGCGCGCACGACGTAGCCCTCGCCGTTGTCCTCCAGGTAGCGGGCGCCCTGGTTGGCGTTGTTCGCCTCCAGCGCTCGCGCGATGTCGCCGAAGGACAGGTCGAGGGAGGCGAGCTTCGTCGGGTCGGGCTGGACGTGGTATTGCTTCTCGAAGCCGCCGATGCCGTCGACGCCGGCCACGCCGGGCACGGTCTTGATCTGGGGCCGGATGATCCAATCCTGGACGGTGCGCAGGTAGGCGGTCTGCTCCAGCTCGGTCCTCAGGCGCTGGCCTTCGGGCGTCAGGTAGCTGCCGTCCGGCTGCCAGCCGGGCTTCCCCTCGGCCGAGACCTTGCGCTCCCCGGCCTTCGCGTAGTGGATCGACCACATGTAGATTTCGCCGAGACCGGTCGAGATCGGGCCCATGCTGGGCTCGGCGCCGGGCGGCAGGTCCTGCTTCACCTGTGCGAGACGCTCGGCGACCTGCTGGCGGGCGAAGTAGATGTCGAGCTTCTCCGCGAAGACGGCCGTGACCTGGGAGAAGCCGTTGCGCGAGAGCGAGCGGGTGTATTCCAGGCCCTTGATGCCGGCGAGCGCGGTCTCGACCGGGTAGGTGACCTGCTTCTCGATGTCGACCGGCGAGAGCGAGGGCGCTGTCGTGTTGATCTGCACCTGGTTGTTGGTGATGTCCGGAACCGCGTCGACCGGAAGCTTCGTCACCGCGTAGCCGCCAAACGCGGCGGCGAGCAGCGACAGCAGCAGCACGAGCCAGCGCTGGTGGACGGAGAAGTCGAGGATGCGGCTGATCATCTCGGGCCTCCTCAGTGGCCGTGCTCGGCTTCGCTCTTCCCGAGCTCGGCCTTGAGGAGGAAGGTGTTGGCGACGGCGATGTCCTCGCCGGGCTTGAGCCCGGAGACGACCTCGAAGGCGTCGTCGTCCGAGCGCCCGAGCTCGACCGGGCGCTTCTCGAAGCCCTCGTCCGTTCGCACGAAGACGACCCGCTTGCCCTCCATGGTCTGCAGCGCGGCCTTCGGCACGCGAACCGGGACCGTGTCCTGCGCGATCTCGATCTCGGCAGTGACGTAGGTGCCGGGCCGCCACGCCATGTCCTTGTTGGGCAGCGAGACGACGACCCGGGCCGACCGGGTGTCGGCGTTCAGCAACGGGCTGACGAAGATGACCTTGCCCAGCTCTCGGCGCTCGGCGCCGTCTTCGGTCAGCTTGACCGCCACAGCCGCGCCTTCGCGGACCTTGGGAAGGTCGGCGGTGGAGACCGAGAGTTCGATCCAGACGGTCGAGAGGTCGGCCACGGTGTAGAGGTCGGCCGGATCGCCCTCCTTGCCGACCGAGGTGCCGACGTCGACCTTCCGCTCGACGATGCGGCCGGTGAGCGGCGAGCGCAGTTCGTACTGGCGCAGGGTCGAGGTGTTGGGCGTCGTCTCGTCCTGCTTGGCGAGCTTGGCCACCTCCGCGGCGTTCAGCCCGAGCGCCGAAAGCTTCTGGCGGGCGAGGTCCTGGCGCAGGGCCGCCTCTGAATAGACGGCCTTGGCGTTCAGGAAGGCGGACTCGGCCGAAATGCGCTTGTCCCAGAGGGCCTGCTGCCGATCGAAGTTGGTCTTCTCCAACTCGGCCTTGACCGAGGCGGTCAGGTACTCGCTCTTGGCGTCGGCGACTTCGCGGCTGTCGAGAACGGCGACGACCTCTCCTTTCTTCACGGCATCGCCCAGACGCTTGCGCATCTCGGCCACCGTGCCGACCACCCGGGCCGGCACACGCGCGATGCGGTCCGCGTCGGGCGTGATCGTGCCGGGCACCAGGATGTGCCGGGACAGGGTTCCACCGCCGGCTTTGGCGACCTCGATGTCCTGGTTCGCGATCTGCTCGGCGGTCATCTTGAGATGACCTTCCTCGCCCTCGGCTTCCGAATGCTCGTGCCCGCCCCCGATGCCGCCTCCGACGGCCGCGGCGTTCCTTCCGGAGCCGCTGCCGTCCGGGCGGCCTGCGTCGCCGGCGGAAGGACTCCCGCCGGAATCCGGGCCGGGGGAGGCCGCCTGGACGAAGAAGGATGGAAGAAGACCGTCGGCGGTCGACGGACCGCGGACGAAGCTCGATGCGGCGGGAACGGCGGCGGCCACGAGGGCGCCTGCGGCCAGAGGGGCCGCGGTCAGGAGGATGCGCATGATGTCGGCCCTGCCAAGGTCCGAAGCCCGTCGGGGCGTCGAAGTCGGACCCGATTCGTGACGTGAAGGGGTGGTCCGGATCAGGATCCGGATACGGGACGCGCGCCTTCGCGGCGTCGGCTCACGCGCGAGGCGGTCTGGGCAGACGGTTGGGAAAGACCGATGAGGCGGTCTCGGACATCCGCGCGTAGCTCGGACGCGAAGCCTCCGGCAGTGTCGTCAGGTCCATCGCGTCCAGCTTTGCGACGACATGGCAGCCGCAATGGGCGTGGCAGGCAAGGCCGGGGTCGAACGCCGAAGCTCCGCCGGCGGCCGGATCCGACGTCATCGCGAGCTCGATGCCGTTGTTCGAGCCGCCTCCATGGAACGCGGCATCCTCGGCGAAGCCGGCAACGGGCGCGGCGACGGCCAGCGCAAGGACGAGCGCGAGCGCGCGGGCGGCTGCCGCCCACCAGCCCGTCACTGCCCCGAAGGCACTCTGGCGTCGTGCCGAAGTCATCGCGTCCCTTATGTACGATTCCCCGCGGCGACCACAAGCCGACATCGCCGGACGTCGTACGTTTTGCGCAAGGAGAACTTGACGGGAATGCCGTGGAACGTCCCGCGGCGGCAGGCCGATCGCCGATCCGGGAACCTGGATGTGCCGAGTGCCGGGCCGGACGGCCCGAGGAGCGTCGTTCGTCGCCGGTCGACGGAGCAGGTGCCCGTCCTGACCCGAGCCAGGACGGGCTTATCACGGTGCGGTTGAGGGGCTGGATTGCACCGTGAACGATGTCGGGCGCCTGCGGGGGCGGGCGCCCGGGAACGTGGCCGCGCAGGCCGTGGACATGCGGATCACGCCGGGCAGGGTCCGCCTCCGGCTCCGCCGTCCCGGGCTGTTGGACCTATCGTCCGGACGTCACTTCCTGCCCACGTCGTGTCCGTGTGCGTGGCCGTCCTTCTCGGAGTGCACCGGCGTGCCGTCGGGGCGCCTCTCCTGAGCTTCGCGGACGCGCGGATCGTCGCTGTGCGTCGGTCCTCCCGATACGCCGCCCGTATTCGGGACCGCGCGCTCCGGATTCGAAGCGTTGCCATGCCCGTCGACGGCGAGGACCGGGGTCGCCGCTCCCGTCAGCATTCCGAACGTGATCAAGGCGGCGAACAGGCGCTTCATAGGCTGAGCTCCGGATTCCAGACGGCGGCTGCCGCACGGATACCCAGATAGCGAAGCCGTTTGTCTGCAGGTTGCCCCGTCCGTGGCAAAGTGTGTCGGCGCCTTACGCGCTATGGTTGAGTTTGGCTAACCTGCGGCTGCCGGATCTCGACGCCGGCATCGCGGAGGCCGACGGCAATGGCAAGGGAAGTGTCCGGAGGAGACCTGGCGGCGGCGGCGCTCCGGATCCATCAGGGAAGGATACGCGTCTCGGTCGAGAATCTCGCGAACGCACAATCCTCGGCGTCCACGCCCGGCGGCGAACCCTATCGGCGCAAGATTGCGGTCTTCGAGCCGATCACAGGCGAGACCGACGAGCCGCCGGCAGTTCGGATCGTGCGGGACCGGACCGCCTTTCCGACGATCCAGAGTCCCGGCCATCCCGCCGCCGATGCGCAGGGCAACCTCAAGCTTCCCAACGTCCGACCTGCCACGGAAATGGGCGAGCTGCGCTCCGCCATGCGTGCCTACGAGGCGAACCTGCGCACCATAGCGACGCTGGACGATGTGAAGGGAAGGACGATCGACCTGCTGAAGAGTTGACCGACGTCGCCGACCCGCATCCTCGACCGTCCGCGTTCCTCCCGCAGCCGGACCGACAGAACGACGAACCCGCTCGGCGCTGCGATGTCCCGGGCCTCGGGAGCATCTGCGGTCCCTTCGATGGCCGCAGCCGTGGTCGGACCCTCGCCTCGGGCGGATCCGCGGCTTCGCGTCGGAGAGGTCGGATCACGGCCGCGTCTTCCGAAGATGTTGCATTGCAACCCAGCTATCGTCCGGGTCGTTGTCCGGTCCGCCCCAACCGGAAATAGGAGCACATCTTGTCGAAGCCCATCGCGATGCGTCTCGCCGCGACTCTCGGCCTGTTCGCCTTCATGGCTGGCCCCGCCTCCGCACAGAATCCGGATCTGACGACCAACCCCGAGAACACAGGCCGCGCTGCGACCGCGACACGGGCTGCCGAGACCGACAGCGACCTGCGGGAGTATCAGGTCGCCAAATCCGCGAGGGTCAGCCTCGCCCAGGCGGTCTCGACCGCGGAGTCCGGCGGCGGTCGGAAGGGCGGACGCGCCATCGATGCCGACTTCGGGAAGGCCGGCGGCGGGAACCCCTCGAACTATGCGATCAAGGTCGTCTATCCGGATGGCAGGCTGATCGAATACGCCATCGACGCCGACTCGGGCGAACCGTACAGAGCCGAAGATCAACCCGTCGAGCGCTACTTCACGCGTTTGAAGGCCAGCGACTTCCGGAACTCCAAGACGTCGCTCAAGGATGCCATCGAACTCGCCGAGCGGACGGCGAAAGGTGGCAAGGCCTACGAAGCCGAAGTCGGGCGCGAGGGCGACGCGGTCGAGTACAGGATCAAGGTCGCGCTTCTGGATCGGGAGGTGGTGATCGAGATCGGTGCGGACGGAACGGCGAAGGGCGGCTGATCCGCCGCACCTTCGCCTACGCGGAAGGGGCGGCATCCGCGTCCATCCTCTTCCGCGGACGGCATCCGATGTCGTCGACTTCGCGAGGGACGACGGTGTTCGCCGTCCGCCATGCCGGCCCGGCCCACGAGGCCGGGCCGACCCCGTCGCGCGGCACTCCGCCACCTTCACGTCGCCGATGGAGGAGGCGCTGCGACCGGGCTCTGGGGAATAGATCGGGAGGTCGCCGCCGAAGGTCGGGCGCCCCCGACTCCTGCTCCGCCGAGCCGAAGCTCCCCCGGGCGGCCGGGCTCGAGGGGAAGGCGGCGACTACCAGGGAAGGTTCAGTCGTCGTGCGTATGCGCTCGGCGCGGCCACATGCAGGCAGTCGCACATCCGGTGGATCTGTTGCCTTGCGGCTAGATGCGACCTGCAGCCCGCAGGCGTCCCGCGGTCCCGCTCGAAGCGCTCGGAAGCCTCGATTGCGAGCTCGACGGCTTGACGCGCGTCCGGACCGAGGTCCGTCCATAGATTGATCGTTCCGCCGACGCACCGCGCGGTGACCGCGAGGTCACGGTGCGCCGAGCTTGGCGAAGCACCCAATCCCTGGCACCACAGGTCGACCAGACCCACCAGAGAGGTAGGCACCGATTTTCCGAAGCGAAACGGTCTGCGGCGCATGTTGCTGCCCGGCCGTCGGTCGACCGGTTTCGATCCAGATCGAAAGATCATCCTCGATATTCGTTCCGCCGAATTCGGACGTACGGGAAATGGCGACGTGCCGTGGCGCGATGTCCCCGCTCCGTCGTCGCGGCGGTCGACCGGTTCGACGCCTCGGCGCGATCCGTCGCGCCGTCCGCATCCGCAGTCGCGGCAGGTTTCTCCCGGACGCGGCTGCGACGGTCGCGGCGTCCGCTCCGCGACGCGTCCGGAACCGGGAGAGACATGACGCGGGCCGGCTCGACGTACGTCGAGCCGGCCAAGGGGCACGGAGGAAGGCCGAGGCCGGATGTTCGGATCCCTCCGAAGTCCGACGCGGAAGCTGCTTCCCTCAGTGGCTGTGCCCGTGCGCGTGCCCGTCGCCGGGATAGTGCAGCGGCCTGCCATCGGCAGTCCTCTCCCTGGCTTCGCGGAACCGCGGATCGTCGCGGTGGGTCGTGCCGCCCGAAATGCTCCCGGTATTCGGAACGATCAGTTCGGGTCTTTCGGCGTTGCCGTGCCCGTCGACGGCCCGGGCCGGGATGGCGGCTCCGGATACCATACAGGCAGCGATCGCTGCAGCGAGTGTGCGGTTCATCGTTCGTCTCCAACTTGCGGGCGGCACCGGCCGCAGCGACGATCAAGATAGCCAGGCGAGTTGGCGTGCGATTGCCGCGCACGTTACGAAGTGTGTCGGGCGGACTGCGCCATGGGCAGGCGGACCTCGGCCCGCAGGCCGCCCTCCGGCCTGTTCGCCAAAACGAGCGAGCCGTTCTCGGCGTCGACCGCTCGCTTGGCGATGGTCAGGCCGAGGCCGGTCCCGCCGGTGTTCCGGTTTCGCGAGCCTTCCAGCCGGCTGAACGGTTCGAGCGCTCGCGGCACGTCCTCGGGCTGGATGCCCGGCCCTTGGTCGTCGATCCGCACCACGAGCGAATTCCCATCGGCGATCAGCCCGATCCCGACCCGCGTCCCGTAGCGGACCCCGTTGTCGACGAGGTTCTCCAGCGCTCGCCGGAACGTCACCGGGCGTACATCGGCGAGCGCACGGCCGGGCCCCCGGTATTCTACGTCCCGGCCGGCGTCCTGATGGGCGTCGGCGATGCCCATCAGGACGCTGGCCACGTTGACGATCTGCCTCGCCTCCGGATCGGCGTCGCCGCGCAGATAGGCGAGCGTCGCGTCGATCATCGTCTGCATCTCGTCGAGGTCGGCCGCCATCGCGCGGCGTTCACCCTCGTCCACCACGCGGTCGAGGCGCAGTCGGAGCCGGGCGATGGGCGTCCGCAGGTCGTGCGACACGGCTGCGAGCGCCTGCGTCCGTTCTCCGACCAGACGATGGATGCGTTCCTGCATGGCATTGAGCGCCCGGCCGATCCCGCGCGTCTCGTCCGGACCGATCTCCGGGACCCGCACGGTCGAGCCGTGTCCGATCCGTCCGGTCGCACGGGTCAGCTCGCGCAGGGGACCCGCGATCCGGTGCATCAGGACGACGGCCGCCACGCCCACCAGAACGGCCATCGCGGTGGCCAACGATGCCCATGGGGTTCCGAGCACCGAGCTGGGCGCATGCGCCGAACGGAAGGTAAGGGAGCTCGCATCGGGCAAAGGAACGGTTCCCCGGAGGTCCTGCTGGTGGAAGGACTCGTCCGGCGCATCGAGGTTCAGGACGAGTCCCGGACCGAGAACCGGTTCCAGGGCGAGGATCTGGTCGCGCAGGTCCCGAAGGGCCGGGTGTGTGCCGATGCCGGTCGGAGTGCTGCGGTCCCAGCCGACCTCGAAATGGCTTGAGGACAAGGCCTTCGCTTCGGTGTCGCGCGCTTCTTCCGGGCGCCGCAGGACGGCCTCCCGTACGAGGACGAGCTGTCGTGCGACCTCGCTGGCGAGGGCTTCATCGGCGGCGGCCGCCGCCGATTGCCGATAGAGCATGAGGGCCCCGCCGTGGACGGCAAGGACGGCCAGCAGCAGGACGGCGACGGTGCGCCCTTCCAGACTGCGGGCGAGCCTGAGCAGGTCCTTCACGCCTGGTCGACCTTGGCGGCCAGCACGTAGCCGGAGCCGCGCACCGTCTTGATGACTGGAGAAGCGCCCTCGGGTGGTTCGAGCTTGCGTCTTAGGCGGCTGACCAGGGTGTCGACGCTGCGATCGGAGGGCGCGGCGAGGCGGCCACGGCTCATTTCGAGGATCTGGTCGCGGCCGAGCACGCGGCCGGGATGCTCCAGGAACACGACGAGCAGATCGAACTCCCCGCCCGACAGGTCGACGGCCGCACCCACCGGGTCCGTGAGTGTGCGGCTGCGCAGGTCGAGGCGCCAGCCGTCGAAGCTCATCACCTCCGGCCGGGCGGCGGCGGCGGTCGGCGTCATGGCGGACCGGCGCAGCACCGCCCGGATGCGGGCCAGCAGTTCCGGCCGCCCGAACGGCTTCGAGACGTAGTCGTCCGCTCCCAATTCGAGGCCGAGCACACGGTCGGCCTCCTCGCTGCGCGCGCTCAACATGATGACCGGAATGCCCCCTTTCGCGCGAAGCGCCCTGAGCAGATCGAAACCCGATGCGCCCGGCAGCATGACGTCGAGCAGAACGATGTCGGCCGAGGTCTCGGGAAGCAATCGCCACATCTCGGTACCGGTTCGGCAGCCCGTCACCCGGTAGCCGCTCTCGCGTAGGAGGCGCGTCACGAGCACGCGCATCCCGTCGTCGTCCTCGACGAGAAGCACATGGGCCGCCTCGATTGCCTTCATGGTAGCGCGTTTCTCCTGATCGGGCCTCTTCCGGCAACGGCATGCCGATCGCCCGGCGCTGCGGGCCTACATCCTCTAGTGGCTGGAGGAGCAAGGCCGAGCGAAAGGAACAGGACGATCGGAGCGGCGGATGGGGCGGACGCATGCATCCGGACGGCCCCGCGTCGACCGATCCGGTCTTCGCGATGCCTGCGGGTGTCGTCGGGCGACGGCGTCGACCATGCCTCGGAGATGGGGCGGTCGAGCGGCCACGCGGAAGGCGGTTCGGACCCCGGCCGCATCGATGCCGTGTCGCCTTGACGTCTGGGTGCGGATGCGGTCCGCAAGACATCCGGCCATGGCTTGGTCCGCTGCCGCTCGTCACGGTCTGACGCGTCGTGCCCCCGGCATCCGCGGCGGCGCCGTGGTTTCCCGACCTCGGCTCGGCGGCCGAACCGCGGCTGTATGGTACATTCTCGTCGCATTGTCGGGCCGGTCCGTGCTCACGCGTCCTTCGGCGTAACCGACGGCGTCGCGGTGGATTGCCGTCGATCCGGATCCGTCGTCCGGGAGGGACGGCGCGGCAAGGCCGGGCGCGTGGAAGCATGTACGGCATGGCCGCGGTCCTCGGACGACTGCGGCCGCAGCGGCCATCCTCCGTGCCGGAGACGGGCGGGCCATCGGAGGTCGTCGCCGGCGCGGGCAGGGACACGGGGACCGTGCAGCCCGTAGGCTGCACGGAGTGCGGTTCGACGTCGGCGGCTTAGAAGTCGCGCTGGACGCGGGCGCGGACCTGGAACACGTCGGCGTTGGTCACGGTGCGCAGCGCGCCGAGATTGGCCGGGTTGTTCACGTACGCGGCACTGGTCTGCAGAGGGTTCCTGTTCAGATCGAGCACGCGGCCGGTCTGGACGCCATAGTTCTGGTAGGTGCCCTCCAGGCCGATGTCGAGGTCCCTCACCGGCGACCAGATCAGGCTCGCGCCGACATTGAAGGCGTAGGTGTCGCGGAGCTGCTGGTTCAGGTTGTAGAATTGGCTGCCGAAGGGGCCGGGGCCCGTGGAGGTATAGCCGAAGAAGGCGGACTGGGCTGCGCGGGATCCGGGTGCGAAGCTGAGTTCGCCGTAGGAGCCGAACAGGGCCGAACGTAGGGTCGGATTCCAGTAGTGAAGCAGCGAGGCTACAGCCGTGAAGCTGGTCGAAAGTTCCAGCCGGTTGGTGAAGGGATTCAGTACGGCGTCGCTGAAGAATTGCTGGAACGGCGCGCCCTGGAGAACCGTCGTGGTCTGGGCGTAGCCTCCGGCCCAGGACGAATAGCCGGTGTAGAGCTGGGCACCCTCGCCGTAGGCGCCCTGCAGGTACAGGGTGTCGCCCGGAGCGATGAAGGGTAGGTTGACCTTCATGCCGCCCTGGACCGCCCAACCGTATTCGGACTGAGTGCGGGCGACGTTCGCGAGGTTGGTGTTCGACAGCGGGGTACCGGCGTTGTTGCCGACGAAGTTCCCGAACGCAGCGTTGCCGGTGTTGATCTCGTGGACGGCGCCCGAGATCTGGACCGAGCCCCAGGGCTGATCGTAGCGCAGCACGCCGACGAAGTCGGGCATGCGGTTGCGTTGGACCACGTCGACGAAACCGACGCCCGACGGCAGACCGGTCGGGCCGAAGCCAGCAAAGACCGGTGTCAAAGAGTTGGTCTGGGCGAAGATCACGGCACTCGAGTTGCCCGCGACGGCGGTCGCCTGGGCGACGGACTGGGCCGAGTAGATGGGCGTGCGACGGAAGCTCGGATCTTCCATCGAGATGGTGGCCGAGAAGCCGTTGCCGAGGGTGGCGGTGTAGGCCGCGACGTTGGTCGAGAAGACGTCCGAGCCGAGCGTGCCGGCCTGGATCTCGAAGTCGTGGGCGTAGAAGTCGAAGAACGAGGACGCGCGACCGGCGGTGAAGCCGGCGAACTGCACGAAGGCCTTGTCCGTGTTGACGTACTGCTGCACGCGGCCGTAGCCGTCGACGCCGAGCGCCGGGAAGGCGTTGCCGATGCGGGTCTGCGTGCCCGAATGCAGACCCGGCAGACCGGTGCGGCTGGCCGCCTCGAGGCGGACGAAGGCGCGCAGGGAACCGTAGGCGGTCTGCGTGCGCGCATCGATGTTGATGCGGGCGAGGCCGCGGTAGCCGCTGTAGTCGCCCACGCTCGTTCCACGCGAAAGGGGCGCCTGCATGGCGTATTCGAAGCGGGCGCGGCCGCCGACGCGCAGGCAGGTGTCCGTCCCCGGGATATAGAAGAAGCCTGCGCCGTAGGCGGAGCAGACGCGGACGTACTCGATCGGCGCAGCCTTCTTGACTGGAAGGTCGGCGGCCTGCGCCGCGCCCCCTGCAGTAACCAGCGACGCGGCGCCGGTTAACAGTAGGTGCTTAATATTCACTTTCATTCTCCAGCTTTTAGAGACCCATTTATTCGCCTCTTTTTTGGGCGAATTCGCTAGATAAAAAGGCCGGACTCACTCATGGCAGTTTTAATTTCTCGGTCTCGAAGCATCCATGAGTTGCTCGAATGCACTGGTTCGGTCGAGCGCCGGCAAGAGTTAATTCCGTTTCTTCGGGCTGCCTCCTTGGCGGTCGAATGTCCTGCCGACGGGCCGTTCGAAAACGGAACCGTGGCGCTTCCGACACCTCGTGCGCGAATCCCTGCCCCCACCCGGCCGAAGCGGGCATCGTCTCGATACAACGATCCCGACGCTCGTCGATTCGACCAGATTCGGTTGATCATTCTCCATTTTTTCAGATCCGTGCGCTTCTGGAGAACGGAACATCTTAGATGTCGTTCGACATAAGCGCGAGATCAGTGAGAACATCGCTTCCGCTCGGATCGTCATTGATCTTTGCGATCGCCGCGTCTTGCGAAATCCACTAGCTGAGCAATATCGATTGTCGGGTGTCTGCGGTGCGCCGTCTTCGTGTCAAAGTGTGGCGCTTGGGAACCCAGGCGCCGCCGATGCTCCGGCGTATCGGGAGGGCACCGCGTCGACGAGGTTCGATGGTGCCGTGACGAAGCGATACACCCGGCAGCGTCTCGCGCGGCACGGCGTGATGGCTGCATCGACTTCGCGGAGGCCTCCTCCCCGCCTATCGGCGCCCATCCGCAGCTACGCGCACAGATCGAGGCCGGACCGCTGCTGTCCGGAACCCTCGATGTCGCCGGCGGCGCGGCCCGGCATGGTGGCGCAGGCCGCTCGGGAGGTACGTTACCGACGGCCCTCCCGCGAGACGGTCCGGAGTCAGCGTTCGATGGGACGGACCGGACCCACCGGGCAGCCAGAACTCGCCCGGAGTAGTCGCCACTGAGCCGATGGCTGGTCCGGCAAAGCGGTACAGGTCGACGCGGGGGCCTGTAGCCGTGCAATTACCCGACGCGATCGGACGCGGAATCGGCCGGTGGGCAGAGTCAATGTTCCGCGTGCAGGCATTCGCCGTGGTCGGCCAGAACCTCGATGATGCGGCACTCCCTGACATGGCCGCCGGCACATTGGTCGACCATTGCCTGCATTTCCTTTCTCAGGCCGGTGAGGCGCGCGATCCTGTCGTCGATGGCGCCGAGGTGCTTGCGCGCGATGGCATCCGCTTCGTTGCAGGGACGATCCGGCTGTCCGGCCAGGAAGAGCAGGGCTTTGATATCCTCGATCTCGAAGCCGAGTTCGCGTGCATGTCGGATGAAGCGCAGCCGTCGGACGTCGGACATGTCGTAGGTCCGCCGGTTTCCATCGGTGCGCTCCGGCTTCGGCAGCAGGCCACGCTCCTCGTAGAACCGGATGGTCGGGACCTTCACGCCCGCCTGCCGCGACAGATCTCCTATGGCAATCGGCTTCATCGCGCTTGCTCCTCTGGCGACTAGAGGAATTAGGGCTGTGCCGGACGTCAGGAAAGGCAGCCGCGATGAGCGACGAAGCGACTTTGGATTCGACCGGCACGGCTGTCACGCGCCTGCGGGTGACGGGCATGGATTGCGCATCGTGCGCCGCGAAGGTCGAGACCGCGATCCGTCGCCTGCCGGGCATCGAGCAGGTCGAGGTCTCCGTCGCGACCGAAACGCTCACGGTGAGGCATGCCGCCGATGCGGAAGCCCGGGCGATCACCGCCGCGGTGCGCGGACTGGGCTATGGCGTGGAGAACCCGGACGCGGCTCCGACGTACGATGCGACCGCGCCGGACGCGCCCTGGTGGCGGACGCGCAAGGCCATGCTGGCATCCGCCTGCGGCGCGTCGCTCGCGCTGGCCTACGCCCTGGGACACGCGGCGCCGGCGACGGAACGTTGGGCGTTCCTCGCCGCCATGTCGGTCGGCCTGGTGCCGATCGCAGGGCGGGCGTTGTCCGCAGCCCGACACGGCACGCCTTTCTCGATGGAGACGTTGATGACGGTGGCCGCCATCGGCGCCACCGTCATAGGGGCCACCGAGGAGGCGGCGACGGTCGTCCTGCTCTTTCTGGTCGGCGAACTGCTGGAAGGCGTCGCGGCCGGACGCGCCCGGGCCAGCATCCGCGCGCTCAAGGAATTGGTGCCGGACACGGCGCTGCTGGAAGCCGGCGGAACGACCGAACAGGTTAACGCCGCGCTCGTGCAGGTCGGCGACATCGTGCTCGTGCGCCCAGGCGACCGCATCCCGGTGGACGGTACCGTCGTCGGCGGCGAGGGCGCGGTGGACGAGGCGCCTGTCACCGGCGAGAGCGTGCCGAAGCGCAAGGTGGCGGGCGACGCGGTATTCGCCGGAACCCTGAACGGGGACGGCGTGCTGCGGATCCGGGTGACGGCTGCCGCGCGGGACAACACCATCGCACGGGTCGTACGACTGGTAGAGGAGGCGCAGGAAGCGAAGGCCCCGACCGAGCGCCTGATCAACCGTTTCTCGAAGATCTACACCCCGGCCGTGGTAGGGATGGCGGCCGCGGTCGCCGTGCTGCCGCCGCTGCTGCTCGGCGCATCCTGGGACGAGTGGGTCTACAAGGGCCTGGCCATCCTCCTGATCGGGTGTCCCTGCGCCTTGGTCATCTCGACGCCGGCGGCCATCGCGGCGGCTCTCGCGGCAGGGGCGCGCCAGGGACTGCTGATCAAGGGGGGCGCCGTCCTGGAGCGCCTGTCCGCCGTGACGACGGTCGCCTTCGACAAGACCGGAACCTTGACCGCAGGCCAGCCCATGGTCACCGACGTGCTCGCGTACGGCCGAACGGAGCGCGACGTGCTGTCCCTTGCGGGGGCATTGGAGAGTGGCTCCTCGCATCCGCTGGCCAGAGCCATCCTGGGGAAGGCCGCCGAAGACGGAGCGCCCATCCCGCCCGCCGCCGGGGCAAAGGCGCTCGGCGGCAAGGGCCTAGAGGGAACGGTCGGTGGTCTGGACCTCTTCCTCGGCGCTCCGCGCGAGGCCGCCCGGCGCGGTGCGCTGACGCCCGATCAGGAAGCGAAGGTCGCCGAACTGACGGAAGAGGGCAAGACAGTTGCCGCTCTCGTCGTGAACGGCGCCTTGGCCGGCTTGCTCGCCATGCGCGACGAACCCAGGCCCGACGCGAAGGACGGCATAGACCGTCTGGCTGCGGAGGGGATCGGAATGGTCATGCTGACCGGCGACAACGCCCGCACGGCACAGGCCGTCGCCGCAACTCTCGGTATTGGAGCTTGGGCGGAGCTTCTGCCCGAGGACAAGCAGCGGGCCGTTCTCGACCTGAAGGCTCTCGGGAGGGTCGTGGCGAAGGTCGGAGACGGCATCAACGACGCGCCGGCCTTGGCCGCCGCCGACGTCGGCATCGCCATGGGCGGCGGCACCGACGTCGCGCTGGACACGGCCGATGCGGCCATACTGCGCGGACGGGTCGTCGACGTGAGCCGCATGATCGAGCTGTCGCGGCGGACCCTCGCCAACATCCGCGCGAACATCGCCATCGCGCTCGGCATGAAGGTGGTATTTCTGGTCACGACCATCGCCGGTGTCACCGGTCTGTGGCCGGCCATCCTTGCCGACACCGGGGCGACGGTGCTGGTTACGGCGAACGCCCTGCGCCTGCTGCAGACGAGATACCGAGAGAATGGTCCAGCCGCTCGGTCGGAGGCCCGCATCGCGCCGGCGGGCCCGTCCCGGAGACCATGAGCGGGCGCACGGCGTCGGCGAAAAACCGCGCCCCACGGCCACGGATATTGCCAGAAATTGGCCATCCTAAGCGCAGAAATGTGCAGACATCACACCATGCATGGAGCTTTCCGGTCGTTGTCCGATGTAGCTGCCTTCTCTGGCGTCGGCAAAACAAGAGCCTTGACCTGGCGGCACAATTGATAGACCGACGATCCGAGGGGTGCATCTTGGAAACACGGCAATGGCAGAAGAAGCAGCGAGCCTTCCGTACGAACTCGTCGACCTCACAGGCAAGATCGTCGCCGCCTACGTAGCCAACAATTCGGTTCCCGCGACCGAGCTCGGCGCCCTGATCAGGATCGTCCATACGGCATTGATCGGCATCACGGCCGACTCGGCAGCCGGTGCCGGATCGGCGGAGGAGATGGTCAAGCCGACGGCGGCTCAGATTCGCAAGTCGGTCACGCCGGATGGACTGATCAGCTTCCTGGATGGCAGGAGCTACAAGACCCTGAAGCGACACCTCACCACGCACGGCCTCGATCCGCGTTCCTATCGTGAGCGCTTCGGTCTGCCGTCCGACTACCCGATGGTTTCGCCCGACTACGCTGCAAAGCGCTCGGCGTTGGCCAAGCAGATCGGTCTTGGCCGTCCCGGCACTTCCGCGGAGAGCCAGCCTGCAGCGAGGGATCGGCGCCGCAAGGCCGCCTGAACATCCTCTTCCCGCCATTCGTTATCGGATGACGAGTTCCGGCCGTCGGAGCGGCCGGACTCAAACCTCGCGGGACCGTTTAATTCGGCCCGACCTTTCGCGTTCCCCCTTGCCCCTGGCGGCGTAGCAGCCTTCACCGCGACGCCACCCTCGCCAGACCAGACCGTTTCCAAGCGGAGGTCCGCATCGCATCCCCGAAGTCGCTGCAGATTTCCGGGAGCGGAAGGTCGGCGACACGGGACCGCATGGTCCTCGTCCTTCAATGGACGCGCCCTTCCCAGCGCCCGCCGTCATACGGCCGCCGCATCGCAGCCATGGCCCGCGCCATGCGCTCTCCGCGGCAGCCGCTAGGACGTCTGCCGGAGCCGTGCATGCGCCGGGAAGCGCCTTGCGTGCCGGAAGCTACCTTCCTTGTCCTGGAGTGCGATCCGTCACGTCGGTCTGGGCATCGAAGACGATGGACGCGGATGGTCCGGGATGCCGACCGCCCGTCCCGGGTAGACCTGCAACGGCCGCAGCCGGCTTCGAGTATCCCTGGGTCAACCGAGAGAGGTCGGCATTGCAGCCACGCGCTGCGGGAAGGACGCCAACGGTTTCGCAGACATCCATCGTCTCGCCGCTACTTTCGGATGGCTAGATTCGTAACGGATCCCAATCCCCTGCGAGCTCGACTGGCTGCGGTGGCAGGTGGCCGCCATTTGTCGGCTTCGTGACAAAGCATTGCGGGCATCCAATCCGACCTGATCCAGTCGAATTTCTGCCGTATCATCCAGTTCCTTGCTCCGTGAAACATGGACTGGATTGATATGGTTTTCGAGGCAGATGGATTGTCCATAGAGGAACAATTGGGTCGACGTAATCGTGAGACTGACTTCTATATGATTTCGTGTTACTGCCAATTTCTACAATAATTCTTCGTAGCTATCTCACTTGGCGAGACGGGCTTGTCGATGTTGAGAATCTTTATTGCCTTATACGAGGGTGAGGTTGGCCAATGGAGCTTGTTCCGATGGCGCTGTCTGTCGGCGGATGGAAACAATCTCCACAAGTTGCTCGGCTGGCAGTCGAGACTGATCCATCGTGTTCATTCGCGAAAGCCCTGAACGACGGATGTGGTGCCGATCGCCGACAACCTTAACAAACGTCCTTCTTCATCGGACTCAGCCGGACGATCTGTTCGGCAATCCGGCAGATTTCGACGTCGGCCTCGACGGCCCAGCATTACTCCTCCCGGCGATCGTCCTTGGATTTTGGATCCACATGACAGCCGCCTTCCGCGGGAGTTCGGCGTTGCTGGTGGTCTTCCGCATGCGGCTCTTGGTCCGCCGCGACCCGTTCCGACGCGCGGCCTGAATGTGTCCTTGTTCGCGCGGTCGGATCGCAGCGACGGCTATGGACGGCTATAGAAAGAGATGAAGGAACGACCAATGGACACACTCGTGATCGGAGGGGGACCGGCTGGGCTGACGGCCGCGATCTATCTGGCCCGCTATCACCGTGCCGTCACGGTCGTCGACGACGGCAACAGCCGCGCCAAGTGAATCCCGCGTTCTTACAACCATGCCGGCTTTCCCGACGGCATCGGCGGCGAAGAACTTCTTGCGCGGATGTCGGCGCAGGCTCGACGCTACGGCTCGCAGTTCGTGAAGGGTCGCATCGATACGATCGACGGAGATTTCGGCCGTTTCCACGCCCGTGGGGACGGTATCGCCCTGGAGGCGAGCACGATCATCATCGCGACCGGGACGGTAAACCGGCGCCCGGACGTCGATCCGGCAACGCATCGATCGGCCCTCGACTACGGCCGGCTTCGGTATTGCCCCGTATGTGATGGGTTCGAGGCGACGGACCAGACGATCGGCGTCATCGGTGGAGACGCGCGCGGCGTCGCGGAGGCCCTCTTCCTGCGCACCTATTCGAACGACGTCACGCTGCTCGCGGTCGATTCGATGGACGTCTCGGCCGGCGACCGGCTGATGCTCGAGCACTCGGGCATCAGGATCGAGGAGCGTCCGCTGGCGCGGCTCGTCTTCACCGAAGACCATGTCTCCGCTCTACTGAAGGAAGGCGGCGAATGCCGCTTTGACACCGTCTACCCGGCACTGGGATCGGATTCGAACGACGGGCTTGCCCACGCCCTCGGCTTGGACATGGCCGACGGTTGCTGCATTGCGGTCGATCGGAAGCAGCGTACGAGTAGAGAGGGCATCTACGCGGCGGGCGACATCGTCTATGCGCTCGATCAAATCAGCGTCGCCATGGGACACGCCGCAATCGCGGCAACGACCTTGCATAATGATCTCCGCGCGCGCGAGGGCCGCAAGCACGGGCGCCGAAATTTGAGTCGAGGATAGAACCTGATCGCCCATGCCCGACGGTCAAGAGCGCAGATGGGGGCGACGGAGGCGAGATGCAGGTCGGGTCGTGGCGGATGGAGGGCGGCGTGCTGCTCACGTACGCGACGAGGTCGCGCCTCGTGCCCGGCTTGCACCCGTCCGTCGGGTTCGGCCCTGTCGTCGACTCCCTTCGCCGGTAGGCTGAGCCCTGTCGAGGACGGCGCATCGCCGATCCACCGCGTCTGCATGCTGCAGCCCCATTCGATCCGCAGCGGCTCCTTGCCTAGAGCCGTTCCCGACCGCGTTGCAATCGGGAACCGCCCCAAGCTCTTGTTTTGACGCGCGCTCTTGCGCCGAACCGGTATCCACTTCGGTGGAGTGCGCTCAAGTTGAGGGGCTACGGCCGCCTCCGTCGAGGCCGGCATCAGGAGAGGTGTGCCCGCCCTATTGCCACCCGGACTGCGCCCCGCTTCTCAGCCAGCTTCGACGCTCCCGTCGGGCGACTTGTCTTCGCTGCGAGCCACCTGCTTCAGCGGCAGGAGGTAACGCAACGTCAGATAGGTGACGAGGCTCAGGATGGTTGCGATGTCGTAGAGGCCGTACCCCACGGCTGCTCCCAGTGCCCCCGTAGCCCACAGGCTCGCCGCGGTCGCGGTGCCGGAGGCACGGCCGGCATGTTTCAGGATCGCGCCGCCGCCGATGAAGCCCACGCCCGTGATCAAGCCTTCCAGGATGCGGGCCTGTCCCGTCGACTCCGCCCCGAGGACGCGGATCGCGACCAGCACGAAGCCGCAGGCGGCGACCGCGACGAGGGGAAAGGTCCGGATGCCGGCCGAGCGCTCCTCCTGTTCACGTTCCCATCCGATCGGCACCGCGAGTGTATAGGCGACCGCGAGATCGAAGACGTGAGATGCCACTTCCCAGAGGCTGAAGGTCATGAACTTCATCGGCGTGACGGTTCTTTCGCGATGGCAGCGCTGTGCGCGCTACGTGGGAAGCCAGCCTCAACCTGCCCGCTTATACGCAATGCGGATCGCTTAAGGTAACTATCTGCGACTGCCCAAGTATCGAGGAGACCCACGAGGATCATCGCGGCCGTCCGGTACACTTCGGGCACGATCGGTCTGCGCCACATCGATGAGGTGAACCCGGTACGCAAGCTCTGGTCGACAATACTGACCGCCATCGACCAGGCCGAGGTATTCCTGGCGATCCAGAACGGGTGGGCCGCGGCTTCCGTGATGGAAACCGTGCTGCTGGCTTCACCGGTCGCCGGCGCGAAGGATCCGAGCACCTACGAGATTTCGAGCGAGGCGGTCTTGAAGCCCGAGGCTCACCCCTTAATGCTCCGTGGGGAAGATGGCCCGTTGCAACGGGGGTGACCGAGGCTGCCGCGGCCAAGCTCTACACGAGCCCCGAGGGCCAAGGCACTCTACGATCGTTGGTCCACTCCGCCGATCCCGCTACACAGCATCGACCTGTACCAGCCGATGGATGAAGCACTGCAGCGCGCCGTCCGACAGCTTAGCGACAGGCCTAATCCTGCAAGCTATCAACGACCAAAAGCCGGGGCGCTGGTGCGCTCGCCTTGATCCTTCGTAAGGCGGCCCATCGTCAAATGCCGGCTGTCGGGGCCAATGAAGCAATGGATGGCAGAGGCGCGGCGAGCATCTTTCGTCGTTCAATATAGGTAAATGATCCTATTGATCCGAGCGGATCCGTGCCAATCTCATTCCTTCGATTGTGGTCTGCGCCTTGATTGCAGCTTGGATCCACTGGCGCTGTCGAGGATGAGAGACGGCTCGCCCGCCCTGGAGATAATTTGAGCCAAGTGTCTGGAGTAAATCTGGAATCTCTGCTTGAAGCAAACTTATCAACATGGGGGTTTTAGTCGTACTTTGAGAGCACAAAGCACGCCTAAACCCTCCCACCCGCTCGGGTAAACGCAGCGCTTTTCGGAAGAAGGCATAGGGTCTTTCATGGCTTTCCAATAGGCTCTAAATCCTCGCCTCCGAAGCCGTGCCACATGCGCCCGATCGAAGGCTCCGCACGAGGATCCGTCGAGGCCAGCCATGAAGATCCGATCCGAAGCCGAACTGCCCAATGCTCTGCCGCGAGCCTTCCAATTCGGGAGCCCCCTTCCTGATGCACCCGTCGAGGTTAAGGCGGACGATCCAGAAAACTGGGAGCGCTATCCGATCGGTCTGCCGCACATCGTTGCCATGCGCGACGAGGACGACAGGACTCTCTATTCATTGCGGATCCGCGACCTTACCGGACGCTTGATCCCGATCAGGGGGGAAACGACCGATCTCGAGTTAGTCAGACGCGAGAGTGTGCAGGTCCTGGGTCAGCTGATCGGAGCTCGCCGGTTCGAGCCGGACGCCGAGGAAGCGGAGGAGATTGCAGAGGCACAATTTCTCCTTCGGGCGTCGTGGGAGCTTCCGTTTCGCGAGGGTCGAGCGGGACACGGGCGTTCGCCGTGGGAACCGATCCCGATCGAAGCCTTCGATTATGGAGACTATGCCAGGTTCCCGCTATGTTTTCCTTTCGTACTCCAGATTCGAGGCAGATTCGGTCAGGCGAATTATTGTATTGCGTGGCGCGCATCGGCGTCCAGTATCGCGCACGTCCATACGTACGATGAAGACTATGAAGTAGCTTTGCGAGCCGTTCAGATGCGGCTTGTTCGGTGGCTGTGCATCTGTCAAAACCGGGGAAGTGTCGTTTTGTATGGCGATCACGAAAGACCGGAGCTCGGACCAAAACCTGGGATCCGGCCTTTTTGATTGTGGACCGGCGATCGGCAGGATCGCGGTGATTGGGGGCTCGCAATCAGCGCGTTTCTGCCACGGCCAAATTTTACCTCCGGAGTACTATACGAGCCACGCCGTTGGACGGCTCGAACGTGGCGAGCTTCCCTCGTCAAACTGAACATTAAACTCATTTGAAATTCCACAGGAAAATTGCTGCGTAACATAGAGTCTTCAAAGTGCGGATACCATGTCTCGCACCTCTGCTCGAAGCCTAATTTCAAAAAAACATTTGCGTCGCAAGCGCGCAATTCTGCCGCCTCAAACGCCAGAAAGGCAGGCCCTGAGCGCATGATCCGGTCGATATTGTTCTTGATTGTTTTGTGACCTTCCGCGCCTATTTTCTGGCTGAGGTCTTGACAGAGACTCAGAAATGCTTCCGACAGAACATCCGTTCTCTTCTCGCGATCGTACGTCAGACCGATAAGCTCTCCGACGCGCGGGCCTTCGAAGCCGTATTTCTTGGCCGATATGGTTATTTGAGCCGCTACCAGAGCCCTTTGCAACACTATCCAGCTAGATGACCAGCCTCCACTCTCTCCAAACAGAGTCTTATCTTCGCTCCAACTATCCTTCATTACCTCTATTGCGTCCGAGTGTAGAAGATAGAGACTTTCCTTCTCGAAGCAATTGAGGAATAATACTCCTGGATGGGTGGCAAAGGCGTCCGAAGAAATGACGGTGTAGATCACTTGCGGTTCTTCCGGCATGGTAAATTGGACTTCATCTCTGAAGTCGGGCCCCAATCCGAACCTGACACGCTCTTCCCCATCCAGCAGACAGAACGTTCGTGGAAGGCGGTCCGTAGGCACCTGGTTCGCTTCGCGTGCGCGTGCTGCCTCGCAGTCCTCGTGTGCTGCCAAATAGCCGCCGCGCTGTGCGCCCGCCGGATTGTTGGCTGGCGAGATGAACTCCAGCCACCGACCGAGACTCGGACCTGCGAGCCGGTTGTAGAGAGCTGCATCCAGGTCCGACTCGACGACGATGTGCACCGGCAGTCGGGAGGCAGGCGTCCGGGATCTCCATCGCCAGGGATATACCTCGATCATCGTTCGTGAAATCCACCGACGGCTACGACTGCGACGCCGAGGCCGGGCTCCCGGTCCCAGAGATCGAAGGCCTGGGCGCTCTTCAAATCGTGCACGGCGGCGACGAACGTGACGCCCGGCATCGCTCGAGCGAGGCGAGCCAGGGAGCGGGAGAAGGCCGGCATCTCCGAGCTCGGGAACGTCAGGTCCAGGTCGTCGACCAGCACCAAGGTCGCCTGCGTCGCGCGTGCGAGCACGTTCGCATGCAGCGATAGCAGTGCGCGCTCTCCTCGCGACAGCCCACCCAGATGCCGCAAGCGAGCTCCATGATCGGGGGCGGCGGGGACCGCGTCACGGGGGGATGAGAGTTCCAGCTTCTGAGATCGACCGCGCGCGGCGGTCACGACCGCCGTGAGATGATCGACGATCGCATCGACGCGAGCATCGTCCAGGCCGTCGAAGAGATCGCCGACGCCTGAATCCGCGAGCGGCGGACAGTCCCTGGCTACTCGGTAGGTCGCGCCACTCATGGCGGCTTCCCTAGTCGAGTTCCGCGACGCGTCGAACCCACCGCCGTCGAACCCAACCGACAGCGAGACCGGCAATCGGCGGAGACCGGCGGCAAGTGCGTTGCCGGACGCGCGTACCTGTTTCCGATCGGTCTCCCGTCTCTCCTCGGCTCGCCGAATCGCATCGAGAATGGCGAGTCCGATCCCGTCGCTCGCTTCCGACGGGTTGCGCGAACCCGGCCGGAATCCGATGCGTGCCCATTCGCGAGCGCCCCAGGCGTCGCCATGCGACAGAACCGCCGACCAATCCACGGGCGGGCGGTCGCCGCCTGTCCAGACTGACAGAATTAGTTCTCGCGGTTCTCCGTCCACGTTGCAGGTGACTCTCAGGTCCAGCTGGGATTGGACCCGCGTCGATGCCTCGCCGAACTGACGCTCCCCGGGCTGAGATCCGGTCGACAAGGATTCGCCCGCCGGACTTGCGAGTAGTCCGAAGGATCCATGGATGCCCCTGAGGAGGGTGCTCTTGCCTACTCCGCTCCTGCCGACGACGAGGAGCAGTCGCGCGAGCTCGCGACCGCGGTCGTACGTGTCGGGCGGCGTCCAAGCTGGAAACGCCGGGATGCCCGCGTCCGCCATGGCGTAGGTCGGACGCGCCATGCTTTCCTCGTTGTGGAGCCTGCAGAAGCGGAGCAGTGCCGGATAGCGCCTCCGAAAGAGGCCAATACCGTTCACGGCGAACTGGATTGGCTTGAGGGAGAGAATCGAAACCGCACTCATCGCCCACCGCCTGCCAAAGGACCCGATGGCATCCACGCACCTCCGACGAAGACGACTCCGTGCCGCGGGCGATCCAGGCATGGCACCGGCTGCACCCCGCTCCTTCGGATCGCGATCTTCCCGAGTTCTGAATGCGCTTCCGGCGTAAGTTTTCGGTGTACGCGTCCGCGGGAAGGCGGCCCGCGCCACCTTCCCGCGGTGTACCGGCGCCTTGTTTTCGACAGTTGGATCGGACCACGGCCGGATCCGGCCCCTTTCCGGGAGTACGCGCGGGATCCGAAGAGAGTTGCCGGTCCTGCGGATCCGCAGCCCGCAGAGAAACCTCGCCGCCGCGGATCGTGCCTTTCGGCTCGACCGCGCGTGCCCTCTCGGAGGCATCTGCCGCTATGTCGGACGCGGAGAAGCATCACGAGGGATTGGATCGTATCGAAGACGATCGTCGTCGCCCCCGTCCAATTCGACGGCCTGCCGGATTCCATCCGAGATCAGGATCCGATGTTCGTCGGGAAGCCTGGTCCACCCGGATTTCAGATTGCGGAACCACTTCAGTCCTCTTGCGGCGGCGTTCAGCCATGCGAAGCCGACATCGTCGAGGCACCTGCGCATCGCCATGGCCTCAAGGATCAGCCCGATCTGCATCAGGTCCTTCTCGGCCTTTGCCACCCCCTGTGCCCGCCTGAGGTCCGAGATGAGCAGCTTGTGGACCGCGTAGCGCTGCGGAGACGGCACACGTACTCCGATGCCGGCCTTATGCACGATGAGGCCGTCCCGCGTGTCCTGAAGCAGGAACTCAAGAAACTTGAGCGTCTGCACTGCGGCAGCCCCCAGACCCACGAGAGGCCGGACTGTCTCGTCGGCCCTGCGGACCGTGGTCAGGAACTCAACCCGGAAACCTTGATCGTTCGCGTAGCCCACGGGCATCTGCGCGTATCCCGGGTGGAATACGGGCGAGAAGCTGGGATCGACGTCGTTCAGGAGCGCGCCCAGGTCAGGGAGGTCGTCCTGGTCGACCGCGATCTGGGCTCCCTGGGCGAGGTCGATGTCCGCCGTCCTGTAGCCCTCCTCGGGAAGATGGACCGAAAGCATTCCGGCGTAGCATTGGAAGGCGATCGTACCCACGAGTACGGCCTTGCCCCGAAAGAGGCCGGCTCTGGAGAAGGCGCCCAGCACCTCTCCTTCGGTCGAAGTGGGGACAGGACACCCATGAGAGCGCAGCGTCGACGCAAGCTCGCGGCGTATCTTGTATTGGGATTTAAGACGCCCGAACTGCTCCACACGTCTCAGGATATCGACGTCATCGACCGGCCCGACATAGGTCAGCGTGTGCTTTGCGCGAACGCCGCCGACTGCAGACCTGTATCCCTTGTAGTAGAAGTACTCGCGCCTGCCGCGCTTCTGCCTGACGAAACTCCCGTTCTCTGGGAAGCTCTCGGCGAAGGTCGCATCCTGGACCTGAGACGCCAGTTCGGAGAATGCGACCTGATCCAGATGGCTGAACGGCCGCATCGGAACCACGTTGTTACCAATCGAGCAGGATTGGTAGCAACGGTACCCTGCTACGGCAAGCCCTTGTTACCAGAAATATGCCGGATGGTAACAACGATCCTCGGCTCGCCGGGGGCGCGCCGCGTACACCTCGGGGCTTCGGTCAGGCAGCCACACCGGCGGTTGAGATCGAGATCTTTCAACATCAAAATCCAAATAGCCTGCGGGGCTGGGGTTGCCGAAGCCGCTCCCGCCGCCGGCGTCGGGATAGACCATCCTACGGCGCCGCGCCTCTCGAATGCCGCAAGCCGGCCCGTCGTCCGGCTGCCTTTTCCAAACGGAGGAAGGGACGCAGATCGAGGTCCGCGACGGCGTCCGACTGATCCGTCTCGAGCGTATCGTGGATCAGCTTCCACCATCCCTTCCAGACCATCCTCCTGACGGGTTCGGTCATGCCGGCGAAGGGGTGCGGGAGCCGGGCGAGAGCACATCCCGAGCGCAGGTAGAAGAGCGCCGCATCGACGAGCTTGCGGGCGTCGCGGAGGGGTGCTTCGCGAAGGAGCGGCTCGAGCACCAGCCAGTCCTTCTCCGACAATCCATATCGGTTCTTCGCAGCGAGGTCGGCGTAGCGCCGATCCTGCTCGATCCGCATCGGATTGCGGGTCCTCGGACCTTCGCATTCGCGTATCGTGACGCGCGACGGCGCTTCGGCTTCCCTGCCGTCCTGCGCCGGGACGCCGAGCGCAGCCAGTTGCGACGTGATCCGCAACGTGTAGTCGCGGCTTCCGGGCGACCGTACGATCTCGACGGACGTCACGAGTTTTCGCAACGTCACGACGAGAAGGTGGTCACGCTCGGTCGTAGGACGCAACGGCATCCGGAGTATCAGATCGTCGATCTGCTCCCGGAGGGAGGCGACCTCCGAAGGATCAACGTCGCGGACGAAGCTCGGCAGCGGCAGCCCTGCAAGCTTCTCCGCACACGTCTTCTTCTCGGCCGTCCATCTCTCACGCATCGCGATCAGGTCGTCGCTCGCGATTCCCCTGTTGACCGCATCGACGATGCTGTCCTCGAGAAGCTTCTCGAGCGCGTGGATCCTTCCGTTCAGGGTCCCGGCCTTGCGCGCGAGCCGGTCCTGAATCCGCCTGTTCTCGGCGACGTAGTTTTCCAGGAAGTGGCGGTGGGCTTCCTCCGACAGGATGTTGTCTCTGACTTCCCTGAGCAACTCCAATTCGAGCCACAAGGCGCTCAGGCGGCCCTTGTTGGGACATCCATCGACCTCGGCATCCCTGCAGACGAGCGACCGGACGGAGGAGGTGCCGTAGAATCCGTGCGACATCGGCTTGCCGCAGGTGCAGACGTACGCTCCGTGGAAGACCAGCACAGCTTTGTTGCTGTGCTTCTCCCGGGGCGGACGGGGTGCGTCGGAGCTCTCCTTGCTCCGCAGAAGACGGCGGACGACACGGATCCAGAGGTCGACGTCCTCGACGATCCTCCAGGCGGGAACGAAACGTCTGACGCGCGGCCCCGCCGACCTGCCCCTCTGGATCGTCTTCGTGCCGTCCGGCGACCGGAGCATCTCGGTGCGGCCGAAGATGTAGATCCCGACGTATCTCGTGATGCGCAAGACCCCGTTGTGGCCGATCAGGCGCTCGGGCCTCCAAAGACCGCCGTCCGGTGCCGGCACGTCGTCGGCATTCAGGATGCGGCATATTCGGCCAGCACTGATTCCTTGATCGTAGAGAACGAAGATCCTGCGGATCACCGCCGCCTCCGGCTCGTGGACGACGAGCGTTCCAGGCTCCGCGCCTCTGCGGTAGCCGTAGGGCACCCGTCCCATGTTGCGGCCGTCATCCGCGGCGAGGATCTTCGCCTCGCTTGTCGTCTGAAGCAGCCTAACACGCTCCTCTTGGGCGAAGAGACCATGGATCGTCGCCGTGACATCGTTGACGCGGCCCGTTCCCAGCGGGCCGGCGACATGGATCTCGACGCCGAGATTCCGCATCTCATCGTGTATTTCCAGGAGTTTCAGAAGATTACGTGATAATCGACTGAGATCGTAAACGAGCAGATACTTGAAAGCGCCGGTCCTGGCGAGTTCGCGGAGCTCGCGCAGGCCTTTTCGCTTCAGGACATACGCACCGGATTGCTCCTTGTCGCAGAACCGATGTCTCTCGGGGTGCGGCAGCAATCCCAGACGGCCGGCATACGTCGCCGTGGACTGGTCCTGCTGCTTGATGCTGGTCTCCTTCTGTTTTCTGGTGGAGTAGCGGCTGTACGAGACCCAGAACTCGTTCTCGACGTTCACTTGCGGGAAGCCAACGTCTCGCGATCTTGCGTCCAGTTCGGTGGCCAGGCGGATCAGGTCCGCATCGCTCGCAGGGGGCTTCGATCGAGTCATCGCTTCGTTCCGTCCGCGTTCCCGCAGGACCTCCGTCGGTTGAGGGATCGACGTCGCGCAGCCCGCCCGCGCCGCACCAAGGTCGGCGGCGTGGGCGGCTGGCAGGTCGAGTCGTTCGAAATGGAGACGGCAGGTCCCTACCGATGCGGATCGAACCGCCGCCGGTCCAGGGCGCGCATGAGCCCGGAGCCTTGCGCTTCCAGAGCGTCGACCAGATCAGGCCAGAATTCGAGCCTCCGGATCTGCCGGTCGGTCGCCGGAAACCCCGCATACCGCTCGGGCAGTTGCGCGACGAGGAGTCCGGTCGAAGCCATGAAGACGAGTGCCTCTCCGTAGAGTCGGGCGTCCATTTCGCCCAGGGCGGCGGAGCCGAGTAGAGGTTCCAGCACCGTCCACTCGCAATCGGAGAACTCGTAGGCGCCCCGATCGGCGGCGGCGTGGTGCTCGAGGATTGCTTCCGGGAACGCCAGCGCGCCTCGCATCGGATCCGGGTACACCCGCTCGATCCACCTCGGACTTCCGGGACCGGCTTCGCAGATGCAGTCATCCAGCGAAGACGGCAGACCGACGAGGAAGCGCATGGTGGTCGACCCCGCCGCGGCATTCCTGGACACGACGATGCGTGGGACGACCCGACTCAGTCGAGTCGCGAGTTCGCCGTCCTGTCGCCACTCCGCGGAGGCAGGCAGACGGCGAAGAAGGCATGCAGCCGCGTCACGGAGAGCTTCCGCGTCGTCGTCCGCGATCGGATCGGGCGAAGGGCGCGGTTCGAGCTTCGCGGCGGCGCGGGCGAGTTCGTGGTGTTCGAGTTCGAGCCGGCCACCTCTGGCCCGCAGCAAAAATGTGTCGCACTCCGCTGCGTCCTCTTCATCCAAGGCGGCGAGAGCAGCGTCGATCTCCTCCATCCTCGCGGTTAGCTGCGCGCGCTCGGCGGCTCGGGTGGCGTCGAATCGGCGCCGTTCGCGTCGGCCCACCGCGTCCCAATCCGCGCGGCGCTCCGGATGCAGAATCTCGTCCTTGAGCACGAGCAGGGCACGACGTTGCACCTCGCCGACCCGAACGGATGCCGTCCATTTGCAGGGACCGGCTCTGACGACTCTGGAGCACCGGTAGAGGCCGCCGGGTTCACTGGCCCACATCTGTCGCATCGTCGCGCCGCATTCGCAGAAGACGCGGCTGAACGGACGGATCGTGGGCCGTCGCTCTTCGGCACCGGCTTCGGACTTGGGCCGGGGCGTCTGCGTGGGCATGGCATTGACCCGGTCGAAGAGGTCCGCATCGACGATTGCCAGACGTGGCACGGCGATCTCGACGCAATCCGTCCTGCCGCGTCCCCATTGGAAGACGCCCTTGAGCAGCTTGCGCTGGAGGATGCCCGCTCCGTTGGGCTGCCAGAGCGTGCTCTCACCCCACAGCTTGCCGCGCGGCGCGGGCACATGGTCCGTGTTCAGCCTGCGCACGATCTCCATGAACGACAGACCGGCTTCGCGTTCGAGGAAGCATCGGACGATGACCGCGGCCTGCGCTTCGTCGATCGTCCAGCCACGCTCGTCCCCGGTGCGGCGATAGCCGTAGCTGCTCCAAGTGCCGAACAGCAGGCCGTCCCTGGCGGCCTCTCGCCGTCCCTCGCTCAGACGGATCCTGATCGCCGTCCGTTCCATCTGCGCATGCAGTCCGAGGACTGCCGTCAGTGCCGTGGACAGAACGCCGTGACCGGCGATGTGTATCGCAGTGCTGTGGAAGGCGAATTCCTCGCAGATCCGAAGAAGGTCGACGAGGTTGCGCGCCAACCTGCAGACGCTCGAAACGACCACGAAATGCGGCGATCTCTCGCGAACCGCCGCGCGAAGCGCAGCGAGGCCTTCGCGGCCTTCGAGGAGCGCGCCCGACCGGTGCCGGTCGACGAAGACGTCCGTACCGACGTCGACCATCGCGCCTTGCCGATCGCAATGGGAGAGACCGTCCGCCACCTGACGTCCGACGCTTAGCGAAAGCGGATCCTGGATCGAGCGGCGGACGTAGATGAACGCCCGAAGTTCCTGCGGATTGGTCAGGTCGGGCGGAGCCGGCAAAGCGCCGGAACCGTCCAGAAGATAGTTCAATGCGGAGTCGAGCGGGTCGAAGGGGGTGTCGTGCATGTCGAGCGGGTCCCGGAGATGCGGTCGCCACTCCACGGTGCGCGGTCGGTGCGCTCCGGGAAGGCGGACTGGACGGAAGAGGAGGTATCGAGAGACGGGATCCGGCACGACACTCGCTCCGCGAACATGGCGGCCCTGAACAATTCGAGCATCATCGCTTCTTTCTCCGATAATGGGATCCTTATGCGGTTCCCGGCCCTGGGATTGATCCCGAAGATCCAGGATTGCAACAGTTCCGAGGAAGATTTCAGATCTTGACTTCACCGAATCGGCTATTTTTCGACACTTCGATCATTCCGAGGGTCGAGGGTTCGACTTCCGGTCCGTTTCCGCGGATGCTGGGCGTGTTCTGGTCGTGTCGGCAGGACCGTGGTCGAAGTACTCGTCGGATCCGAGGTCGAAGGTTCGAGTCCTCCGACCTTGGCGTGTCGATTGATACGCGGTGCGATCGGCGCAGAGGCGCCAGCGCTCCTCGAGATCGACCCATGCCTTCCAGCGGGCCAGCGCGGCGACGAATTCCCGCTCGGCACGGTTGAGCGGGGGGCGGTCTTCCGGCGGCGTTCCGGTACCGGACCGCGTCGATCCGACCATTCCGGTCTCCGGAGGAGGCTTGCGGCACGCGACGCTCGGCGCAGTCCGGCGACGCCGCGTCACGGCAATCGGTTCCTTGCGGAGATTGAACCGGGCGGACCTGCCGGGGAGGCCGATGGACGGGATCGAACGATGACGTCCCGCAGGAAGGCTATCGGGCGGTGGAAGGTCCTCCGGCGATTGCACGTTCTCCGAGATCCGGGCATCTCCGGATCCGCCGCTCCGGCAGGGACCGGAGCTCGTGGCCGCTCCCCGGCCGGCCGGCAGCCCGGCTTCGGCAGCCGTCTCCGCGGATCCGCCCCGCCGTCCGCCGGGCACGGCTCTCCTAGTACCGGTCCCGCTCTGGCCTACGGGGCCCGAGTCGGTAGAACCTCGAGAACGTCCGGGCGTAGCCCGAGACTGGGTCGAAGGTGACGAGTTCGCTGGTCCTGCAGATTCGTCCATCACCGATCTCCGGATGTCCAACGACGATTCCCAGCATGTGTGGGATCGGAAAGAGGACGACGCTCCAGTCGGACAATTCCGGAGCGTCCCGCAGAATGTGCCCCATGGGGTGCTCGCCGCGGGCGATCCGTCCGAGGTCTTCGGCAAGGGCGCTGTGCCTGCGTGCGATGTACGCGAGATGGGGAAATGGGCCGGGACCGCGGTTCAGGATCGGCATCGCGACGCTCCGCCGTCCGTACTCGATCGGGGGGAGGGACAGCCGCCGCGCTCGAGCCTCGAGCCCTTCGGTCCCTGTGCACGGCCGCCGGAGCCCACCTCGTCGCCGGCGATCGAGCTCGGGACGGGAGATGCGACGAGCGGCCGTAGGATCGCATCGATCTCGGTGCCGTCGAGGCAGCGTCGCCGCGTCAGCGTCGACGCGAGCGTATCGAGACAGATTCGGCGCTCGGCCAGAAAGCACGTCGCGGCATCGGAGGCTCGGCGGAGATCCCGTTCGACCGCGGCCGAAACCTCCTTCGGCATCGATGCGGGAGGGAGCGCCGCGAGTCGGCTTCCCAAGCCCCAGCTGCAGTGCATGTGGATGCAGATCGCTGTGGCCTCGGCGAGATCGGCCGCAGCCCCCGTGCTGGGCGCACCGAACACGAGGATCTCGGCGGCGCGTCCGGCGAGATAGACAGCGAGCAACTGCCTGAGGTTCTCACGCGTCGCGTACCTATCCGGGGAGCGCAGTCCGGTCGTGCCTCCGCCTTCGACCGCGCGTGCGAGCACCACGTTCCGCAACTGAAATCCAAGCGCGTGGGCGACAACCGCATGCCCGCTCTCGTGAACGGCGGCACGGAGGTCGTCGGTCGCGTCCGGCGATGCATTCGACGGATCGATCTCGCATAGGAGATCTTCGATCGCGAGCGCGCGGTTCGCGCGTCGGGCCCGGCTGCGGGCGCGGCGCACCCAGGCGGCGCAGTCGGCCCCGGTGCCGCCGACGGCGCGGCCGGCCGCTTCGTCCAAGTCGGCGCCGGCGAGATCCGGGCCGAGGTGGTGGCGCAGGATCGCGGCGAGGTCGGAGCGCGAGGGGAGGGAGATCGCGATGCATCGGTCGAAACGGCCCGATCGGAGGATCGCCGGATCGATCCGATCGCGATCGTTCGTGGTTCCGACCAGAAGGACCCCGGCACGGCCGCCTTCGTCGAGACACTCCAGAAGGCCGTTCACCACCTGGACGGAGTATTCTCGGTTGTGACCGGCGAAACGCCGTCGGTCGCCGAAGGAGTCGAGCTCGTCGATCAGGGCGACGCATGGAGCGGCTTTGCTGGCTGCGTCGAAGAAATGACGCATCGCCCGAAGCGTCGTTCCAAGATGGCCTTCGCCGGCTGACTGCCACTGGGCGAGCGAGCCGGCGATCAGAGGAACTCCCGCTTGGCGGGCGAGCGCATGGGCGAACGACGTCTTTCCCGTGCCGGGCAGGCCGACCAGGAGAGCTGCCGTCTCGCAGGCCGACCATGGCACCGCGCTCTTCGCGTAGGCCGATAGATCCGAAGCCGCAGCCAAGCCCCATTCGGCGGCTTGGCCGTAGCCTGCGAGATCCGCCAGACGAGGCCCGTCCGCAGCCCGGCGATGCAGTACGCGTGCCTGTACGACCGCTTCGAGCCGGTCGAGAGCCCCATCGGCACCGCGGGCAGGATGAATTGCGATCCGGATGTCCGCGGGTTCGATCGCGGACGCGACGTCCGCCGCAATGCGTCTGCCCGGAGTGGAGCCGACCACGTGCTCGACGAGGAGTTCCACCGCTTCCGGATCGAAGCCGACGACGACGAGCCGTTCCTCGCAGGCCCGCAGCAGATCGCTCGGCAGTTCCGCACGCGCCGGCGTCGCGACGCCGATCAGGGGACGGTGCTCGCGGAAGGCCTGCGCCGTGCGGGTGTCGCCCCTGGCACCGGGATGGTTGCTTCCGGAACCGGGGGTCACCACGATCGGTCCCGCCCCGCTTCCGATCACCGGACGGTCCTTGCGCCAGTACCCTTTCGACGGCGGCGACGATGCGAAGCAGGCGTCGAATGCCTTCGCCATCGGGTCGATCCAGTCCGCACGCGGGACTTCGACGACCACGATCGGCGCGCCGCTCTCGATCCTTCGGAGAAGATCGGGGCGCGACGCGAGGCCGAACCCGAACAGGACGGCCGCACCGACGACTTCCGCATCGCAGAGAACCGGATCGTCGCAGAATGCGGCAAGTTCGTCTTCCGACGCATGCCGCATGGAAAGGCGGCCGAGCAGATCCCGAACGATCTCCGTCCCGCTCGGACGGCCCGTGCCGGTCCGGCGTTCCTCCAGCCGTGCACGGCTGCGCTTCTCCGAGCTCATCGCGAAGATCCTCCCTCCGCGGCGGGAGCCTCGACCAGACCGGGAAAGACCAACTCGATCAGCGTCAACACCTCGCGGGCGGAATCCGGGACCGGACCCGGGCGTCCGGAACCGGCGTCCATCTTCAGACGCGATAGAACCAACTCGGTGTTGCCGCCCCGACGCACGGCCTGTTCGATCGTGGTCAGAGCATGGGACCGCCCGGCCCCCCGGAGCGGGAGTCCGCCGAGAAGCAGGACGTGGCCGCTGCCGCTGCGCCCGATTCCAACGCCGAGAAGGCGTCGGCTCCAATCCGCGGAAGTCAGAATGCGGACGGCGGTCCTTCCTCCGGTTCCGCAACCGATCAACAGGCATGCCTGGACCCGTTCGTGGATGCGGAGTTCCGCAAGGAAGTCGATGCCGGTCGAAGGGGCGCACAGAACCCAGCCCGTCCGCCCACGGAAGCGGAATGCGAAACGCCCGAACGGATCGCCCAAGAGCGTCAGCTCATACTTCGCTGACCTGCCCGCTTCCGATTCGCGGCGAGGCCGCGGATCGCTACATTCGTCCGCGTGCCGAATGGCGAGCCTCGCCGCCGACGCGGCGGTGATGACGCCCTCGTGGGCGAGTGCGGCGAGCCGCCCGACGGTCTCGTCGGCGAGGCCCGCGAGCTCGCTCAGCTTGATCGGGAGCGGTGCATCCGGATCCGCGCCCGTACGGACGCGGCGGCCGCAGAGGCTCCGCACGATGCCGACGACGCTCCTGTTCCTCGACCTGCCGAGCGGTCGGCAGCCGAACGGACGACCGGTGGGGAACTCGACGACGATGCCGCTGCCGACCATGGCGTGGGCTCCAATGACGATGTTGGCGGGGGACGGAGGCGGATGATCCGTCGCGGACGGCATCCTGCCGCCTGCTAGTGCGGACGGGCTTCCGCAGCCGCAGCTTCCGACCGCGCGGAGGGATCGGACGACGGCATCGGGATGACCGCCCAACCGAGCGCATCCCAGTCGAACGTCCAGCAGGGCTGCCTGAGTCGAACGGCGCTGCGGTCCGTGAACTCGGTCGCGAGATCGATCTCGAGATGCCCTCCGAACGCGAGGCCGAAGACGCGTTCCCTCGCCAACTGACCGGCGAGCGAGGCTTCGCAGGACGCGAGCGGAGCCTCGCCGCCATGCTCCTCGATGCAGCGCTTCACCGCGTCCGCGTCCCCGCAGGCCGGAACCACCTTCCCATCGAAAATGCGGTGGGCGTTCGCGAGCCGCGGCTGCCTTTGCACTTCGACCGGCGGAACGACGAGCACAAGTCGGCCGGCCGCCGAAGCACGGCGGCCGACCGAGAACGCGAGGCCGCGCAGCCGCGAGTGCCTCCAGGTGCGATGGGTCGGAAGGATCACGCCGTACTCCCGGCCCGATCCGCGAAAGAGGACCGCGGTGACCGCGTCCTGTTCGAGACCGGCCCGCGCGAGCTGGGTGCAGAGATCCCGGTCGAGCCCGAGACGGATCGCGCCGTGGACCGTTGCGAGTACCGATGCCTCGCAGCCGAGGCGCCTCGCGTTGATCCCGCCGCGCCACGTCCGCCGGCGGAAGGGGGACGGGATCGCGCCGCGTCGACGCGGAAAGGAGCGATGCACAGACATGCGAACGCCGTCGATCTCGGCCGCCGTGCGGCGACCGCGCATCTGCGTGTGTCGATCGGATGGGTTCCGCTACGCCGCACGAAGTCATGCCGGACGTGCGCGTTCCTTCATGAAGGAACGGCGCGGCTCATCTCGCTTGACGAAACCGCGTATGCAGCCGATCTTGAAGGTATCGGATGGCGATCCGATCCCGCCGGCCATCAAGGTCAGTTTTCGGCGCAGGCGCGACTGTGCCGATTTCCTGACTGCACTTGTAGACGGTAGTGCACATTGGTCGCAGATGCAAGCGAAGTCTTGGATTTTTTGAGGGCGCGCCACTTCCGCGCCGCGCGCGTGCTCTTGGACTGGACCCAGGACGAACTCGCCCGGAAAGCCCGTGTCGTGCGTCGGACGATCGCCATGCTCGAGACGGGTGGATGTCGGACCCGGCAACGCAACGTTCGAGCGGTACTGGCAGCGCTCCAGGCGGGAGGGATAAGGTTCGCTTGCAATGCGGACGGCGAGATCAGTCTGATCGATGCGAACGCGAAGGCCGATGGGGATCTCGCGCCAGTTCGCTGCGGATCGGGCCGTTCCGCGCACCTGCGGACAAGGGTCAGCGGTCGGCGTCCGGTCGCCGTATGAGTTGCCAAGGCTCGAGCCGCAACCCTCGGGCCAGCCGTTCCAGGGTGTCGATCGAGAGATTCCTCAGTCCGCGCTCGATACCGCTGATGTAGGTGCGGTCGATCTCGCAGAGGTCCGCGAGCGCGTCCTGGCTGAGACCTTTCTCGGCCCGGATCCGCCGCACGTTCGTTGCGAGGATCTCCCGGAGAGTGCCTGGGTGGGTTCGTTTCACGCGCGCATCGAGCGCGGCTGTGGACGATAAGGCGACGGACTTTAAGTCACATTCGTTCCGGTCGACAGGCGATGCGATCTCGGTCTTGCAGGTGATGCTCGGGAGCGGGGCCGCGGACTGCCGGTCGAGGACGCAGGCGCCGACGCTGCGCAATCGGCTATATCCGGCCGTCTGATCCGTGGACGTGGCGCGTCCGGAAGCAATCCGGGAGGGCTGCCGCGCAACGGCTTCGCGGAACCTGAAGACCGTAGCCTGGAGGCGCTTCCGCAGCGGTCGATCACACAGGTCCACAGTCCGCACCCCGCGGACCTGCGGGACCGGGCCGTTACGGCGCAAGGTGTGGGCAGGCGGGCCGGAACGCCGCTGGCGGCGGACGGCGCGGCGGCTCCGCACGAGGGCAGAGAGGGCCTGCCCCTCGTGTCAGGTCCTCGGAGAGATGGCTTGCCGCGGACTCGGCAAGGGGTTCGGCGTCCCGGCCGGGGCCGGACCGTCGAGTGTTCGCTTGGCTAGGCGTTGATTGCCTTCTCCAGGTCGGCACATGTCTCCATGACCGTGTCGAAAGACGGAGCCTTGCGGGACGTCATGCCTGCTTCGGCCATGCGGGCGTAGTCTTCGGCCAGCTTGCCGAGAGGCTCGCCGACAGGAACGAGCCGCAGTCCCCCGGAAACCGCAGCTGTGTAGTCGACCCAGCCTCCGTTCCCGTCCTTCTCGGCGAAGAAGAAGCTTTTATGTGTCGCCACCTTTCTCGCCAGATCTCGATCGGCGACGATTCTATCGATGCGCTCCGAGCCTGCGATGCAGTGAAGGTCGTGCCAGTGGCGCGAGAAGCGGTCGCCCTTCAGGCTTTCTTGGATGGAGTAGACATGCGCAGCCGTGGCCTTCTCCCAGAAGGTTCGTCCGATGGTCATCGCTCTCACCTGAGCCGTTGGGAAGTCGAGGCCGGCAATCGCGCTCGCGGCGTCGCAGGTCACGTTCGCCGTCTCGGTGGGCTCTCCGGTCGACCGCGCCCCGAACTCCAACATGACGGCTTGAGGGACATATGAACTGCCCTCGACCACGGGCTCATACTCGAGGAACAGCTTTTCCTTGCCCTCCTGTCGGCACCGGATCTCGATTCCATCCCGCTCGGCGGCAGCCGAGAACAAGGGCACCAGTTCGTCCTGGATCCAAGCAGGAAGCTTGTCGCGAACTTCCTCCGTCCACTTCCGACCCTGGCTCTTGGACGGCGGAATCCCATCCGGCGTGATGTCGAAGTCCGGCAGGAACCGTCTGATGTCGTAGGTGAGGTCCACGTCCTCGGAGAAGCGGTCGATCACGCCGTACACCTTCGAAAGCGAAGTTCCGCCTTTGAAGGAAAGGTGTGCGCCGTGACCGCTGCCGTAGATGGCCGAGAGCGCCCAGACGACCATGACGTCCTTCTGGAGGATGTCCGCTGGTCGTCCCAGAAGTTCCGAGGCTGCGCCGAGAGCGTCGCGCTTCCGGGCGGAACTCATCCGCAGGAACTGTTCACCCACGCAGTTCGACTTCCGCTATGGCCGACCCGACCCACTTGGGCAGTTTCGGCGCGATCCTGTTGAGCTTCTCCCATTGGGACGGCTCGAGCCGCTCCTTGAGGCGCGATGCCGCCTCCTTCGCCTGTTCCTTGCCGAGATACGCCATGGCGCGGACGGCCTCGCCGGCGGGCTCGCCGGGTAGGACGGTCTGCCATTTCGGTACATGCCGTAGCTCGACCGGGTTGGATCCGAGCGCGAGCGAACTCGATCGGCCGGAGGTGAGGTAGACCCTCCGGATCGGTTGCTGCGTCGTCAGACCGAACCGATTGGCGGCAACCCCTCCGTCAGGAACGATCGGCTTGCGCATGCGCTTCGCCATGGAACGTACGACCCGCTCGGCCGAAGGTGGAAAGGATCCGAACTCGCCTTTTCGCGGCACGACGTAGGCGCCGCGGGCGATCCGCATGATCTCGCCCTTGGCGGCCAGTCGTGACAGCGTCTGGTCGATCGCGGATCGCGTTCCGAGCTTCGAGAGGCTCTCGGCGGTGATGACCGAGCCTTCGCGCTTCCGCCTGAGGGCGGCGCGCACGCTGTGGGACAGAGGCTTCATGCCGGTCTCCTGTCAGAAACCCATATCGCAATTTCTGACAATCGACAACGAGCGGGATCGATCCTGGCCACGCTCGCAGGCATGGCGGCATCGATGCGTTGGCGGGTGGAGGCAACGTCGCAGCGAAGGCGCTGTCACCTGGCGGTGGGCCTGGAGCCCGGGCGGCCCCGTGCACGCGACGGATCGCGGCCGCCTGCGCCGGGCCCACCGGTCGGCCGGGGGAGAGGAAACCGCATGCGAAGGATCCACGATCCGCCCACGCCACGTGCTGCTGGGTTCGGCGCGGCGTCGAGGACTGGCGGATATCGTGATCCTCCGGAGCGGGGACCATCAGCGGCGGCTCTGGCGCTGCGACCGGCATTCGAAGACATGGACGACCGGTTGGCGACGAGACGCCTTGCCGACTACCTCGATCTCCGTTCGCGGCGCAGGGCCCGCGCAACACAGCCTGTCGACGCGCACCCAGTGCAGTGCCTGAGCACACCGCATGGCCAGCCCTCGGTCGCAATTCCCCGACGCTGCCCGCCGTTGCCGCACGCCCTGGCAGTCGCCACGGCGCATGGATCGCGATACGGGCACGAAACACGCTTCGGGTTGCAGCTCGGCCACCGCCGCAGGCCTTCGGTAAGGTGGCGGATGCAGGCCGTAGTGCTGAATCCTCGAACCTCAATCCCGGACGACGCCACGCCGGCTTCGATGGGGGCTGGAGGAAAACGATGCCGTTCCGATGCGATCTGGACGGGCTGGGACTGCCCAATACCGTCAAGCAGGTGCTGCGCCGGCATCGGACAGCCAGACATCCAGCGCGTCGTTCGTCGTGCCACTGGCTCGCCTCGCGACCAGTTCCCATGAGGTCTGCGGCGGTCCGGCGCTCCGGACCGAAAGGCATGGGCTTTGAGCGCACGCCGGCGTAGAAGCGTGATCATGGGTCCGTTTCGGGACCGTGGCGAGGTCGACGGGCGAATCGGTGTCGAGCAGCAAGGCCAGATACGACTTTGCGAGCCCCTTGGATGCCGACGGCGCGCAGTTCGGGGATGCCCTTGTCGACGGCATCATGGCGAGCCGGGCGTTCAGGCGACTGAAGGGTGTCCGCTTCCTGGGCGGGATCGACTACGTGCTCGTCCGATCGCCCAACGGCAGTCGAACGCGGTACTCGCGCTACGAACATAGCGTCGGCGTCGCCTACCTCGCGGCGCTCCACGCGGATCTGCGTGATCTCACTCCCGATGAACGAAGACTGTCCTGCGCGGCGGCGCTTCTGCACGACATCGGTCATGCGCCGCTTTCGCATTCTCTAGAACCGGTCTTCGTCGAGCATTTCGGACTTGGCCATCACAAGGCGACCGAGGAAATCATATACGGCCGCGCCGCCATCGGCCGCGAAATCTCCGACCTCATCCGCCAGCACGACGTGGATGCCGATCGTCTCGTCGCGCTGATCGGAGGCGAGGACGACCGTTTCGACGGCTTCTTCGCAGGGCCAATCAACTTCGACACCATCGAAGGCATCTTGCGCACGCACTCCTACGTGAGGAGCAGCGTCGCCACTCCAGACCCTCAAGCGGTCGTGCGCGCCGCCGTCCGGCGCGCCGACGACGTCGATCGGCAACTCGTCGATGCCTTTTGGAGCTTCAAGCATCTGGTATATGCGCAACTGATCAACGCCGAACTCGGCGTTCTCGCCGATGCGGCATGTCAGCAGAGCATGCGAGACCATATCGCCAGCTTCACCCGGGACGACTACTTCACCGACGAGGCCGCAGCGTTCAGGAAGATGCCCGGTCTGCGGGAGCTGCTCGTGCGCCGGGATTTCAGAGACGAGGCTGCCGACCGGGTCGGACGCTCCATCGCGTTCAGACGGCGAAGTTTCTTCATCGACGAAGAGGCCGACTTCTTCCTGCGTCAGGATCGTTGCCGATACAAGCAAAACAAGACAGATCAGATCTTGAAAATCGGAGACGATCACCGATCACAACCAACGAATGTCATCCGAGATCTATTCGATGAAGACGGCATATCAGCGTAGTTGCGAATTTTCGAACCAGAAGCTAAGCGAACTTCGTGGAAGTCTGGCAGGCATACCGCCCTCAACGGACGTCGTTCTGACCTGCGGCTCCTACGCACGTCGCGAAGCGTCCGAAGCCTCGGACCTCGACTTCTTCGTGATCACGCAGACGAACACGAACTTCGACGACCCCGAGACGGTCAAAGCAGATCTTTCATGGATCGGGAGCGTGCATCACGCTCTGTCCGGTATCGTGCCCGTCGAACCATCGGCCGGCGGAGCCTTCGGGGACGTGGTGAACCGTTCCTCGCTCCTGCTGAACATCGGCGGCGAGCACGACACGAACCACAACATAACCCGACGCATGCTCTTTCTGCTCGAGGGCGAGGCCCTCTTCAATGCGGACGAGCTACGAAAGGTTCGGCGCGAGATCCTCGAGCGCTACATTTCGGACCAAATGACGGACCATCAACTCGCGCTGTTCCTTCTGAACGACGTGATCCGCTACTACCGCACGATGGCGACCGACTACGAGTTCAAGACGGTCGAAACGACGAAGCCAAAACCCTGGGGCATCCGCAACATAAAGCTCGTCTTTTCGCGGAAACTTCTCTACGCAAGCGGCCTGTTCAGCGTCGCCATGACCGCGGACAGAACTCGGGACGGCAAAGTCGGACTTCTTGCCGAGTATTTTGAGATGCCCGTTATTGATCGAATGGAGCAGATCTGCGGCAAGGAGCGGCTTGCCGGCGTCATGGCGAGCTACAATTACTTTCTGGACAAGTTCGAGCGCCCCGAAATCCGCGAGCATCTGAAGGGCTTGAGACGCGAACAACGAGACGACGCGATCTTCCGAGAGCTCAAGAACGAAGGCCATCATTTCACGCGTGAACTTCTGAAGCTGTTCGAGAACACCTTCGACAGCACCCACCCGATCAGGCGGGCGGTCATCTTCTGACTGCGGCGTCGGACCCGCGGCATTCCAGCCGGCGACTCGAGCGCGACGACAGCGGAGACTGCACGGCAGCGCTTCTAGGATGCGTCGCGCGGACGCGTTCGCGGTCGTAGATGCGCCGGAGCACGCAGCCGAGATCGATGACGAAGATGCATGGGGCATCCGGAAGGATCGGTCGATCGGACCGAACCAAGACCCCGCGAAAGCTCGAGGTTAGGTCGACGAGCCTGCTGGAGGCAGGAGGGCGGACAGGGCTGGCCTTGGCTGCGCGGGTATCGACGCCGCCGGTATGCTATGCTCGGACGTAGAGGGACCCCGCGCCCACGGCCGGGGAGCCGCGGTCGGCGACAATCGACGCGAGGACCCCGGCTGCCGACTCAGTCCGGGGTCGGAGGGATCGGTGTCAAGAGCGGCGAAAGCGGGTTCCCGCGCAGATGGACGCGGGTCGGCCTACGATCATCCCTTTGACGGACCTTGCGAAAACGCACCTCGCTGCGGGACGGGGGCGGTTCAGGGGAACGTCATCGCCAAATGGTGGCATTGAAAGTCGGCCGGGAAGGCCCTGCCCGCAGGTACCTGCCTGCCATGATCGGAAATGCGGTGGTGGCGGCACGCGAACGGCTCGTATCGGTGGAGAGGCGCTCCCAGCGCGGTCTCCACATTGCCCTGGAACACCTCGGGCGATCCCCGTTCGACATAGGCGAGCATGGCTCCGCTTCGCGAGAATGGCGCGTAGCGGCAGCTCATGGGCTCGGCGAACTCGGATTCGATGGCAGCGGACCGATCCACGAAAGCCGAGACCATCCCGCGGCGACGGACTCCGAAGGCTTACGGATCGTGGTCCGTCCGGCGCCCGGTCCCACCGCCACGGGAGCGCTGACAATGAGATCGAGGGCGGCCTCGTCACGTAAGGGCAGCATCCGTATGCCGTTGCAGGTTCTTGGCTCTGCCTCCGGCCCAAGGTCATGCGCCGGGAGTTCGGACAAGAAGCCGGCCGAGGTGAATGCGAGGTGCCGTTCTCCGTCGACGCACCAGGAACGGCAGTAGACCGTAGCGGCCGTCTTCTTACCAGCTACAAGTTGTTGCCGTCGCGACGCGGCTCTGCGTCTCGCGGCGCTCGCCGGCCGCTCCGCGTGCGAGCCAGTGCGGCATCCGGCACATCGGTCGCCGGACCATCCGCGGGCCGTCATGGCGGCGCGATCCTGCGCCGTCGCGGCATCAGCGGCCGCGCCTCGACGACGGGACTGCCGTCCAGCGGCGGCAACCTGACCTTCGCGACCGCGATCTTCGCCGCCTTCATCTCCGGCCCCGCGCTGTAGCGGCCCAGGGTAAGGCCGGAGCGCTTATGGCCGACGATCGCCGCGAGCAGGTCGCCGTCGACGCCCGCCCGCTCCGCTTTGGTGATGAACCAGCGTCGGAAGGAATGGAAATTGACGAGCGAGCGGCGCCTGCCCTCGACCACGTCGTCGACGCCCAGGTCCCGACGGTACTTGGTGAACCGCTTCGAGAAGTACGAAGATCGCTCCCGGACCGATCCCTTCGCCCTGGGGCCGGGCCATTCGGGAAACAGATCCTCGTCGAAGCTCTTTCCTTCCGCACGCCGGACGACGACCTCGCGCAGATCCGGGTGTATCGGCACGTCTCGGAATGTCTTCTCCTTCTTCTGCGGCTTGAAGGTGAACCACCCGTCGATGCACTCGCCGACCCGCAGATCGATCACCGCATCGAGCCGAGCGCCTGTCAGGGCCGCCACGAGCATGACGTCGAGCATGGCCCGGTCGGACGTGCCCATGAAGAGGCGCTGCACTTCGGCCTCCGTGAAAGGCCGTTCCTCCTCGTCCGGCTCCGTCGTCGGTTTGTTCAGGCTCAGGCCGACCCAAACATTCGTCTCGATCGGCGTCCTCTTGACCAAATGCTTCCAGTAGGCCCTCAATCTGCCGATATACTTGGTGCACGAGGCCCATCCAAGGCCCGTGTAATCTTCGATCTCGTCCACGAAACGAACGGCTACCTTGGTTGTGATCCGCTCCAAGTAAGGCTCGATACCGCGCTCGACGCACCACTTAAGCAGGATTTGCAATGCCCGGGTATCGTCCTTGAGCGACCGCTCCTTGATCTTGGTGCGCTTGATGAAGTCCGCATGGTGGGCGGCAATGGGTGTCGCCGTCGCGAGAGCGACGGCTGCGAAGTCCGCCGAACGCCGGAGCGCATCCTCATGCGGCACGGCTTCCTCGTGTTGCTCTAACGACTCTCCATCGTCGACATCGACATAGCGCGTCGTCGCACCGTCGAGCCTGATTTCATACGTACGCAGCTTCACTGCCGCGAGGATGGCGTCGAGATCCGGATCGTTCCTTTGTCGAGCATCCGATATAATCCCTGCCCATTTCAGGGCCTCCGCCTGTTCGGAGCGCGGCTGATCGCCGAGCGTCGTCCAGGCCTTGTCTATCCGGGCCTTGAATTCCTTGACGATCGGCCGCTTGAGCACGTTGGCGGAAAGCAACGACTTGGTCCCGAGCGCCTGCTTGAGGCGGTAGCCGAGCAGGGGGCGAAGCTTGACCGGAACGCCCATGGTGACCCGGTAGTAGCCGTCGTGCAGCTCCAGATAGCCGTTTTTCGGGTCGGGCTTTCGGGGCACGGGAACCACCTGCGAACGTCGATTTGTCCCCGATATGTCCCGCGGCCTGTCCCGAAAGTCCAGCGGAAGCAGCGACTTGTATGCAGGACAATGGATTACGCCACTCCTTCGGAAATTCCCTCCGTCTCCGCCATTTACACCCAGCCTGAAGAATGTATTCGCTCACAGCGGGTTGGCGTGCGCCGAAATCTCATTCATCCCCGCGGTGAGAGCCTGTGGAAAGCGTCGGCGTGTCGAGGCGTTCTGCCTCTAGGGCATAGAGTCGTTCAGCGACTCGGGCTGGCGAGCACAGGATCGGTCGCCGTGTAGCCGGCCGCCACGGACGACCATCAGGTTCGTCACGGCCGGCCCTACGATGAACGGAACGACACGACGGCACCGGCTGCATGCGCCGCGGCGTTGTGGTGGAGGCTCTGCCAACCGAGCCAGCCGGTATAGAGGCCGACCAGTACGATCAGGGCCGCGGAGGCGTAGGGCGCTTTCCGAGCGAAGCTGCTGAAGCCGGACCAGCGGGTCGCTATGTGCCGCACGCCGAGCGCCGCAAGCACCCCGGCCGAGACCATCGTGAGCGCCAAGCCGACGCTGAAGCAGACGACCAGCGCAAAGCCGAGGCTGAATTGCTTGAGCTGGATGCACAACAGCAGAACCGTGATGGCTGCCGGGCACGGGATCAGGCCGCCCGTCAGGCCGAACAGCACGATCTGCCCCGTGGTCACCGTTCGGCCCGCGAAACGGCGGCGGATGTCGTCGGCATGTGCGCGGGCATGGGCATCGTCCTCGTCGCCCAGGTTCGAGTGGTCCTGCTCCTCGAACGCGACCTCGTACATCTCCGGGCCCGCCGTGCCGTCGAGGCGAACGCGCGCGGTGAAGGCGTGCGGCTCAGGGATCTCGTCCAGGCTCTCCAGGTAGCCGTCGCGTAGGGCGAACCCGAACGATTGCACGGCCCCCTCCGGTCGGACCGTCTCGACCGTCACAGCGCCAGGGGCGGGCAGCGGCCCGCCCTCGGAGCGGATGCGCCAGCGGGGCGGCACGCCGTCGTCGAACACCTCCAGCATCAGCAGGCCGTCCCGCGTGACCACGTGCCGGTGCTCATCATGGTGATGATGGTCGTGGTGCTGCTCGCGCCAAGTCCGCCAGGCCATCCAGAACGCGATGCCGACGATGACGACGGCGGACGCCAACTGGAGGTACGGCTCGCTCGCCTCGCCGCCCCACTCCTGCCCGAGATATTGCCCGCCCAACGCGATGGCCCACACGACGGCCGTGTGCGAGAGCGTGGCGGCCAGCCCGAGCAGGACCGCTTGGGTGACCGTGCCCCGGACCGCGATGATGAAGGCCGCCATCATCGTCTTGGAATGGCCGGGCTCCAGGCCGTGCAGGGCACCGAGCAGGATCGCGCTCGGCACGAACAGCCAAGCGTGCGCGGTCCCCTGCTGCAGCAGGTCGGTCAAAGAGGCCATGGGCGCACGCTATTTGAGATAGGTCCGCACCACCTCGATCAGCTCAGCGGTGCCCCGGGCGCGGTCGGCGTCCGGCTCGGCATCCGGGTTCACGACGTGGTGGCGGATGTGGTCTTCCATCAGCTCGGCGGTCAGGCCGTTGATGGCCCCGCGCATCGAGGCGACCAGCATCAGGACGTCGGCGCAGCCGAGCTCGGCCTCCAGGGCCCGCTCGACGGCTTCTGCCTGTCCCTTGAGCCGGCGCACACGCGCCAGCAGCTTGGTCTTGTCCTTGATCGTGTGGGCCATGGGTCGGCTTTCGCGTCTGATCCGATATATAGGGGGGTACCCTATAAATTGTCGAGCATAAGCCGCTCGCGGTCGGAGGAAGCCCTATCATGAAGAAGGACGACCCCTGCATCGGGGTTTGCCAGTGGGACGGGCGTACCGGCTGGTGCCTCGGCTGCGGCCGCACGGTCCCGGAGATCCGCGCCTGGCGAAAGATGGCGCCCTACAGGAAGACCGCCCTCGCTCGCGAACTGCCGCGCCGGGTCGCACAGGTCTCCCGCGTGGAAACAAGCCCGCTCCGGTCTGGAGACGCTTGACAGGGCACGTGCCGGCGCGATGAATAGGCCCCTCGGGAAGCGATCTCCCGACGAGGCTCCGGCTGAAGAATCGCGTCCAACCTGCATTCGATGCAAGGACGCGCCATGCCTACGCCCAACTCCATTTCCATCGATAAGCTTGCTCGTCTCGTCGGCACTGCCGGCTGCCCCCTGGTGGTCGACATCCGCACGGAGGACGCCTTCCGTGACGACCCGCGGCTGGTCCCCGGCAGTGTGCGCCGGTCCGTCAGCGACATCGCGCACTGGTCCGCCAACTGGGGCGGGCGGAGCGCCGTGGTCGTCTGCCGGCACGGGCGCGACCTCAGCCATGGCGCCGCAGCCTATCTTCGCCAAGCCGGCGTAGCGGCGGAGGCGCTGGATGGCGGCTTCGACGCCTGGGAAGCCGCCGGCCTGCCGCTGGTGCCCGAGGCGAAGCTGCCGCCCCGCGACACGCATGGCCGCACCGTCTGGGTCACCCGCGCCCGGCCCAAGGTCGACCGCATCGCCTGCCCCTGGCTCATCCGCCGCTTCGTCGACCCGGACGCGGTCTTTCTGTTCGTGCCAACGCCCGAGGTGAACGCGGTTGTCGAACGGTTCGGGGGTGCCGCCTTCGACATCGATGATCCTGGCGCCTTCTGGAGCCACCGAGGCGAACTATGCACCTTCGACGTCATGGTCGAGGAGCTCGGCCTGGCCACGCCGCCGCTCCTGCACCTCGCTACGCTGGTGCGCGGGGCCGACACCGCCCGGCCCGACCTCGCGCCGGAGGCGGCCGGCCTGCTCGCGGCCTCGCTCGGCCTGTCGCGCATCTACGCCGATGACCTCGCCCAGCTCGACGCCGGGATGCTCCTCTACGACGCCTTCTACCGCTGGTGCCGGGACGCCACGGAGGAGACCCACAACTGGCCCACCAACAAGCCCAGGGAGAAAGCCTGACTATGGCCGTGACCGCAGGTATCCAGACCGCGCAGGAGGCAGGCATGGTCGCCCAGGAAGCGCCGCTGCCCGTGACCCTGGCCGAGGCCGTGCGGGTCTGGGCCCGCATCGCCGCGCTGTCCTTCGGCGGGCCGGCCGGGCAGATCGCGGTGATGCACCGCATCCTCGTGGAGGAGCGGCGCTGGATCTCCGAGAACCGCTTCCTGCACGCGCTCAACTTCTGCACCCTGCTGCCCGGCCCCGAGGCCCAGCAGCTCGCCACCTATGTCGGCTGGCTGATGCACGGCACCCGCGGCGGCCTCGTCGCGGGCGGGCTGTTCGTGCTGCCGGGCGTCGTCGCCATCATGGCCCTGAGCTGGGTCTATGCGCTCTACGGCAATGTCGGCTTCGTCGCCGGCCTGTTTTTCGGGCTGAAGGCCGCGGTGCTGGCCATCGTGCTGCAGGCTGTGATCCGCATCGGCCGGCGGGCACTCAAGGGGCCGGTCATGATCGGGCTCGCGGCTGCGGCCTTCGTGGCGATCTTCTTCCTCGACGTGCCCTTCCCCCTCATCGTGCTGGCGGCCGGCGTGATCGGCTATCTCGGCGGGCGGGCCGGCCTGCCGCAGTTCAAGGCCGGCGGGCACGGGGGCGGCGGCAAGGTCGTCGAGGGCCCCTTCCTGCTCGATGACCACGAGCTCCCGCAGGAGCGGGCCGTCGCCGGGCACACACTGCGGATGCTGCTGACCTGGGGCGCGCTCTGGCTGGTGCCGGTCGCCGCCATCCTGCTCGCCTTCGGAACGGACGACGTCTTCAGCCAGATCGCGGTGTTCTTCTCGAAGATGGCGATGGTCACCTTCGGGGGCGCCTACGCGGTGCTCTCCTACGTCGCCCAGCAGGCGGTAGAGCATTACGGCTGGCTCAAGCCCGGCGAGATGCTGGACGGGCTCGGCATGGCCGAGACGACCCCCGGCCCGCTGATCATGGTCACGCAGTTCGTGGGCTTTCTGGCCGCGTATCGAGCACCGGGCTCGCTGCCGCCCCTGCTGGCCGGCACGCTCGGCGGGCTCCTCACCACCTGGGTGACCTTCGCGCCCTGCTTCCTCTGGATCTTCGCCGGCGCCCCTTACGTCGAGCGCCTGCGCGGCGACCGGGCGCTCGCGGGCGCGCTCTCGGCCATCACCGCCTCCGTGGTCGGCGTGATCCTCAACCTCGCGGTCTGGTTTGCCCTGCACACCCTCTTCGCCGAGTCGCGACCGTTCGCAGTCGGGCCGGTCCGCTTCGACGTGCCGGTCCTGTCGAGCCTCAACCCATGGGCGCTTGCCCTGGCGGCCACGGCGGTGCTGGCGGTGTTCCGGTTCAAGGTCGGCATGGTCCAGACGCTGGCGGCCTGCGCCGCGGCAGGCGTCGCCCTGCACATGCTGGGGCTGGTGTGATGGTCGCCGGACGCCTCGCCACGGTCGTAGCCGTCCTCACCGTGCCCAAAGGGTCTGCACACGCCGGCGAGGCGTTCCGCCACCTGACCTCCCCCGAGATCCGGGCGCGCCTGCTCGGCAAGGAGGTCACCGACGCGGTGCACTGGGCCTACCGCTTCGTTCCGAGCGGTCGCACGCGTGTCGTGTCGCTCGGGCGGGCGCCCGACGCGCGCTGGCGGATCGAGGGCGACGGGCGCTGCCTGGATGCCCCGCCCTGCGTCCAGGTCTGGATGGCCGGCAACCGGGTCGAGTTCCGGCGCGGAGACGGTACCCTGCCCGACGAGAGCGTGCTGCAGGGGCCAGCACATCGGCCCTGAGGAACGAGAGCCGCGACCGAGGAGACGACCATGCGCCGCTTGCTTGCATCCATCGCCGTAATGGGCGCCCTCGCGACCGGCGCGTCGGCCGCGGAGCCCTGGCAGGACGCCATCGCCACGGGTCTCGGGAAGCCCGGGACCGCGATGCCGGGCGGGGTCTACCGCGTGGGGCTGCCCCGGACCGACATCAAGATCACCCTCGACGGCGTGACCCTGACGCCGTCCCTCGCCCTTGGCTCCTAGCTGGCCTTCGTGCGGCATGGGGGCGGGAACGGGGTCATGGTCATGGGTAACTCGTCCTGACCGAGGACGAGGTCACCCGGTGATGAAGCACCTCGTCCAGAAAGGGGGCGAGATCACTGCCATCCACAACCACCTGCTGCGGGCCTCGCCGAGCACCCTCTACATGCACGTCTCCGGGCATGGAGATCCCGGCAAGCTCGCCACCGTCCTGGCGGGGGCGCTGGGCGCCAGCCGGACGCCCTTCGGCGGCGCGACCGTCGGTGGCACCTCGCCGCCCGGGTCACCCGGACCAGCCCTGGTCGGCGAGGGCCCGGTGCCGGCGAAGGCGACCGCGCCTGACCAGACGCTCGACCTCAACACGGCGGCCATAGACGCGGCCATCGGGCGCCAGGGCAGGATCAATGGCGGCGTCTACGCCGTGAGCGTGCCGCGCTCGGAAGCCCCGAAGGACCACGGCATGGTGGTGCCGGAGGCCATGGGCTCGGCGATCGCCATCAACTTCCAGCCGACCGGCGACGGCAAGGCGGCCATCACCGGGGACTTCGTGCCGAACGCCGACGAGGTGAACCCGGTCATCAAGGCTCTGCGAGGCAACGGCGTCGAGGTCGTCGCCCCGCACAACCATATGCTCGCTGACGAGCCGCGGTTGTTCTTCATGCACTTCTGGGCCAACGACGACGCGGGCAAGCTCGCGAAAGGCCTTCGCGAGGCGCTCGACCAAGTGAAGGTCGCGAAGGGCTGATGCGAGGGAGCATCGCCATGGTGGCGATGTCGGTGAACCTCAAGGCGGCGGTGCCTCGCGGTCGTAGTGGCTGGTTCAGGCATCGTAGCCCTTCCGGCGACGGTTCCGCTGGCAAGCGCCGCCGGATGCGTGGGCACGTCCTGTTCCATGGATCAGCGGGAACGGAGCGCCGATGACCCGGCGATGGCTACCGAATGGCCGAGATGGAGCGCGAAGCTGCCGCCCGAAGCCCGGCCTTATGCGCACAGACAGAGGCTGTTCTCGGACGTCGAACAGGCGGACAGGCGTCAAAGGCCCGACGACGACATTCCGAAGCTTCAGGCTCAATGCCGATGGCGGTCGTCCGTGTAAGACATGACCCGTAGTGCACAACGCCAAATCAGCAAGAGTATCAATTACTCTTAGCGCTCAACCAAATAGAGGCCTGTCGATCGCAGTGATTCCTTTTTTCGGTCGCAGCAAGTGAAGTCCGGCTTGCTTGATCCCGAAAGAGCTTGGTTTTGGTCGGATCAGCATCTGCCGGCGGTGGGCGTCAGGCCGCGCGGTCTGCGACGTAGCGGCGCCAGCTGCCGAGATGCGTGATCTCCTCGGCCCCCGCGACGCCCGCCGCCTCGACGAGAAAGCCCTTCGGCCGGGTGCCGTCGGACAGGTGCAGCGTGCCGATGCCGAGCGGCGCCGGGATGCCGGACACGAAATCCCCGAAGCCAGCGGTCGGCAAAGCCCAGACCTCGGTGTCGATCGTCCCGCCCCTGCCGTCCGCGGTGCGCAGCAAGCCGGGCCGTGTCGGGGGACCGCCGGGTAATGCGTACAGCTTGTATCTCGGCTCAGTCGTCACAGCCCTCAGGAAGCGGGCGCCGCGCTCCGTCAGCTCGCGGTTGAGGGGGAGCCCCGACAGGTGTGCGCCAACGACGGCGATCTCGATCTCGCCGGGCCGAGCCCTGGACGGCCCAATCTTCGCAGACGGCACAGCCGCGGTGGTCACGCCGACGGTCGGCCCGCAGGCCGCGTGAAGGCGTGCGCCGACCGCTGCCAGCAGGCCATCGTGGCCCCGCGGGCCGAGCAAGGTGACGCCTGACGGGAAGCCGTCGGTGCGTGGAAACCCCGGCACTGCCAAGGCGCACCAGTCGAGCAGGTTCACGAAGTTGGTGTAGGTGCCGAGTTCGGCGTTCGGCCCGATCGGATCGGCTTCGACGTCCGCGGCAGTGCGAGGTCGCGGAAAGGTCGGAACGGCCAGCACGTCCACCGATCCCCAGACCGTTTCCGCGGCGCGGCGCCGCTCGGCCAGCCGGTACAGGCCGGCGAAGGCATCGGCGGCCGTGTGAACGACGGCGCCCGCGATCACCGCTCGGGTGGTCGGGTGCAGGATCTCGGGACGGTCTTCCATCACCGCACGGATCGCGGCGTAGCGCTCGGCGACCCACGGGCCATCGTAGAGCAGGTCCGCGACCGCGAACATCGGTGCGAGATCGACCGGCAAGCCGGGGCCTACGATCGCTTCGAGTTCGCCGAGTGTTGCGTCAAAGGCCACCTCCGAGAGCGGATCGCCGCCGAAGCGGCGCCCCCCGGCATCTGGCACCCCGAGGCGCACGCCGGAGGGCAACCCGGCCGGAGCGGGCGCCACCGGCAGAGGCCGCGACCACGGGTCGAGGGGGTCGTAGCCGGCCATGGTCCGGAAGGCCGCATCGGCATCGGCGACCGTACCGGCGAAGATCGAGAGAGTATCCAGCGTCCGGCAGGCCGGCACCATGCCGCGGCTCGACACGGCTCCGAGTGAGGGCTTGAGCCCGACGATGTTGTTCAGGCCGGCCGGGACGCGCCCCGACCCCGCCGTGTCGGTGCCGACGGCGAACGCAACGATCCCGCGGGCGACCGCCACCGCCGACCCGCTGCTGGAGCCGCCTGGCACGTAGGTCGGATCGCAGGCATTGCGCGGCGCCGGGTAGGGCGTGCGCAGCCCGACGAGCCCCGTGGCGAACTGGTCGAGGTTGGTCTTGCCGATCAGAATTGCTCCGGCGGCGAGAAGGCGCGCGACTGCGGGCGCGGTCTCGTCGGGGGTGTAGGCGAATCCTGGGCAGGCGGCGGTGGTCGGCAGCCCGGCCACGTCGACGTTGTCCTTGACCGCGAAGGGCACGCCCCAGAGCGGCTTCTTGACCGGGTCGAACGGGCCGAGCGCCGCGGCTGCCGCCATCGCCGCGGCCTCCGGCACCAGAGAGATGAAGATACCAGGATCGTCGGCCGCCGCGAGGCGCCGGTAGGCCTCTATCACCGCATCGCGCGCGTCGAGGCCGGCCGCATAGGCCGCATGCAGTGTGGGGATCGTCGGGAACGGGGGCACGGCGGCTCCTGCGGTGGGTGCTGGCCGGTCGTTGCTGGGGGAGACCTCAGGCGTCGTCGCCGGTGCCGAGATACCAGTCGAGGATCTCGCCACCCTGCATGAACGTGACGTCGGACCGCGCCAGCAGCGCGTCGAGGAGCCGCTCCAGCAGGCCGATCCGGTGGGGGACTCCGGTGATGTACGGGTGGATGGCGAAACCCATCACCTTCGCGCCGCTGAGGGGCCCGTCGCCCGCGGCCTCCGCGCTGAGACGGTCGAGGTTGGCGAGCGCCCGCTCCACGAATTCGTCGGCGCGGTGGTGCTGGATGGCCAGCAGGGGGATGTCGTTCAGCTCCACCGAGTAAGGCAGCGCCACGAGCGGCCCCGTGCACGTGGCGATCCGGCATGGCCGGTCGTCCACCACGAAGTCCCCGACGTATTCGAGCCCGGCTGCGCGCAGATGGTCGGGCGTGTCGAGCGTTTCGGTCAGGCCCGGGCCGAGCCAGCCGCGCGGAGCGACGCCCACGAAGTCCGCGATCGTCCCGACGGTGCGGGCGATCATCGCTGCCTCGTCGGCGACCCGGTGGGTCGGGACCTGATGGAAGCCGTGGGCCATGAACTCCCAGCCGGCATCCCGCGCCGCGGCCGCCACCCGCGGGTAGGCGGTGCAGACCGAGCCGTTGATCGACAGGGTCGGGCGGATCCCGCGGGCGGCGAAGGCTTCGAGGAAGCGCCAGAACCCGACCCGCATCCCGTACTCGTGCCACGCCCAGTTCGGCAGGTCCGGCAACAGGCCTGCCGCCGTCGGCGGTACGAGAATCTGGCGTGGCATCGGGTTGTCGATCAGCCAGTGCTCGACGTTCACGACCGGCCAGACGGCCACGTGTCGCCCGCCCGGGAGGGCGAGCCGGGGGCGGTCCACGGCGGCGCGGTAGGCGAGCCGGTTCTCGGGCCGGCGGGGGTCGTCGGGGGCGGTCTCCATGGGATCCCTCACGCGGCCTTGGGGGCGTGGTGGCTGTGGAGCTGCGCCGCGAGCATCCGGCGCAGGTCGTTGAAGGCCGGGCTCGACACGTCCCGACGCCGCGGCAGGTCGATCCCATGGACCGCCTCGATTCGGCCGGGGCCGGGCGACATCATCACCACGCGATCGGCCAGGAAGATCGCCTCCTCGATGGCGTGGGTGACGAATAGGACGGTCAGCCCGGTGCGTGCCCACAGGTCGAGCAGCTCGTCCTGGAGGCGCTCGCGGGTCATGGCATCCAGCGCCCCGAAGGGCTCGTCCATCAGCACCACCTCGGCCTCGTTGGCGAGGACCCGGGCGATGGCGACCCGCTGCTTCATGCCGCCGGAGAGCTGATGCGGGTGGGCGTCGGCGAACTTCTGGAGGCCGACCAGGGCGATGTAGCGCTCGGCCGTGTCGCGTACCTCGTCCGCCGGGCGACCCTGCGACTTCGGGCCAAAGCCGATGTTGTCGCGGACCGTCAGCCAGGGGAACAGGCCGTAATCCTGGAAGACCATCCCGCGGCTCGGGCCGGGCCCCGGGATCGGCTTGCCCCACATCAGCGCCTCGCCGGCGGTGGGCGCCTCGAAGCCGGCGGCGATCCGCAGCAGCGTCGACTTCCCGCAGCCGGAAGCGCCGAGCAGGCAGACGAACTCGCCGCGACGGACCGTGAGATTGGCGTCTCGCAAGGCCTCGATCGGACGGCCCTTCGCCAGATAGGTCTTCGAGACCGCGCGCATATCGAGGATCGGGACTGTGGGGTCAGCCATGGGACGGGCTCCAGGCGAGCAGGCGGCGGCCGAGGCTCATCACCAGCCAATCGGAGACGAAGCCGGCGGCGCCGATCACCGCCATGCCGCAGATCACGATCTCGGTGCGGGAGAGCTGGCGCGCCTCCATGATGATCGCGCCGAGGCCGGTCTGGACGCCGGTCATCTCGCCGACCACGATCACCACCCACGCAAAGCCGAGCCCGAGGCGCAGGCCCGTGAAGATCGAGGGCAGCGCCGCCGGCAGAACCACCCGGGCGAACTGCGCCGGGCCCGTGCAGCCGAGCATGGCCGCTGCCTCGAACAGCCGCGGTTCGACCGAGCGCACGCCGAACACGGTGTTGACGAGGATCGGGTAGAACGCGCCAAGGAATACGAGGAAAAAGGCCGAGCGCGGACCGAGACCGAACAGGATCATCGCCAGCGGCAGCCACGCGGTCACAGGAACCGGCCGCAGGAGTTGCAGCAGGGGATCGAGTAGCGCCCGCGCCAGGGGCACGCGGCCGATCAGCAGGCCGAGCGGCAGGGCGGCCGCCGCGGCCAGGGCGAAGCCGCCATAGACGCGGGTGAGCGAGGCCGCGAGATGCGTCCACAGCGTGCCGCTGAACGCGTCGTCGTTGACGCCGCCGACTGCGAGGTCGCGCATCTCCGCCCACACCTCAGAGGGGGGCGGGATCAGACTATAGGGCCGGCCCGCGGTGGCGAGATGCCAGACGACGCCGAGCGCCACCGGCACCACGAGGGCGAGCGCCGGCCCACGCAGCCGGGCGAGAGAGGGACGGACGACCCGGGGCGCCCCTTTCGCTATCGGCAGGATGCCTGCCTCGGCCCCGGTGCTCACGCGTCCCTCATCGCATCGACGAAGCGGGTGTCGATGAAGCCGGGCTCGGGCAGGCGGCGGATCTGCTTCAGCGCCAGCATGTGCTGGGCGTAGGCGCTGGCCTGCCGAACTTCGTCAGGCCCGAGCTTCCACGTCAGCTCGACGTTCGGCGCGGAGATCTCCAGTGCCTCGCGCTTCTGGCCGAGCTTGGCCACCGCCATCGCCACCATCGCGTCGCGGTCCTTGGCCGCGAAATCCGTGGCCTTGCGGTGGATCTCCAGCATGGTCCGCACCAGTGCTGGGCGCTCGGAGAGCGTGTCGCGGTGGGCCCCGAACACCATGTTCAGAGCGCCCATCTCGGTGCCGTAGGGATATTCCACGAGTTGCCCGACGCCCGAGGCGAGGCTGACGCCAGGACCGGGCTCGGCGCCGACGTAGGCGTCCACGTCGCCCCGGGCGAGGGCGATGTGCATCTCCGAGAACGAAATGCGCACCGGGGTGATGTCCTTCACGGACAGTCCCTCCATCCGCATCCGCTCCAGAACGAAAACCTCCTGGGTGCTGCCCGGCCAGATCGCCACCCGCCGGCCCCTGAGGTCCTTGATCGCGCGGATGTCGGAGTCCTTCTTCGCGATCACCGCCATGCCGCGGTTGCAGGTCGAGGCAATCACCGTGAGCGGCTCGCCCGCTGCGGCCCCGAGCGTCGCTGCGGCGATCCCGAACGTGCCGAAATCGACAGACTTGGTGACAACCGCGTTCTTGCACTCCGTCGGGCTCTCGAAGGGTACAACCTCCACCAGCACGCCCGCGGGGGTGAAGCGCTCGTAGAAGTGGGGCGCGATCGAGTGGATCAGCTTCAGAGATCCCATCCGGATCGTCACCGGCTTGGCCTGGGCCGAGGCGATACGGCCCGCCATGGGAGCGAGGAGGCCGGCCCCAAGGCCGGAAAGGATGGTGCGGCGGTGGATCATCGGACGGCTCCTTGAGGGTCCCGATATCTCGAAGGCTATCCAGAGGGCGTGTTGCAGGCGAGTGCTGATTTTCGACGCAGCCGTTGCCTTTTACGAAACAGAGGCTCAGCATGGCCTCGTGAGGCACCAGCGCATCCTGACCTACGTGGCCGAGGTCGCCCGGGCCGGCTCGATCCGGCGCGCGGCGGAGCGCCTCAACATCACGCCGTCGGCCCTCACCCGTCAGATACAGGACGTCGAGTACGAGCTGGGCACCCCGATCTTCGAGCGGCTGCCGCAGGGGATGCGCCTCAACGCGGCGGGCGAGTTGCTCGCCCGGCACATCCGCGATCAGGCTGCCGACCTCGACCGCGTGCGCTCGCAGATCGCCGACCTGTCCGGCGTGCGGCGCGGCCACGTGGCGCTCGCGTGCAGCCAAGCCTTCGTCACGCAGACGGTGCCGGAGGAGGTGGAGGCCTACCGGGCGCGGTATCCTCAGGTGGGCTTCACGGTCCAGGTCCGTGATCACGCCCAGGCGGTGGCGGCCCTGACCGCCTTCGAGGCGGACCTCGCCCTCGTGCTGGAGCCGCCTCCCTCGGCGGATCTGCACCCGCTCTATTCCGGCCACCAGCCGCTCTGCGCGCTGATGCGGGCCGGGCACCCGCTGGCGGCGGTGGATGGTCCGGTGCGGCTGCGCGAGTGCCTCACCCACGCCCTGGCCTTGCCGGACCGCTCGCTGGCGATCCGGCACCACATCGAGCAGGCGCTGGCCCGCCGCGGCGTCGGGCTGCGCCCGGCGGTCGAGTCGGGCTCACTGGAGTTCCTGCGCAACCTCGTGCTGCGCGAGGATCTGGTCAGCCTTCAGATCCCGAGCGGCATCCCGGACGACCCGTGCCTGCGCAGCCGCCCAATCGACGCCCGCGATCTCACACCGATGACGGTGTACCTTGCTCAGCTACGCGGACGTCTGCTCTCCGTGGCTGCAGCGAAGTTCGCCGACCAGCTCGCGGCCCGTCTCAACCGGCAGCCGCTCCAGGCGCGCGCGCGTGCGGAGCGGACATCCGAAGACGGCTGATCGGCGCGGTCCCGGGAGCACCGGCTCGACAGGCCGGCTTAGGGCACCTCACGAAACTCCCGGCGACCGGGAGATCGCCCTCTGCGCATGACGGCGCAACGGGCGTTTTGGGAGAGACTCGCAAGAGTCAGGGACAAAAGCCGTTTGGCCTGAGCTTGGCAGATGAGGGCGCAGGCGAGGGGGGAGGCGAGGTGGAGGTCGGCGCGGCGCTCGTATCGGAGGGTGAGGCGGCGGAAGCGGGCGAGCCACGCGAGCGTGCGCTCGACGATCCAACGGTGGTGACCAGGCCGCACGTTGCTCTCGGAGCCGCGTCCGGCACTCGCGCCGGCAACGGCGATGATCGTAGCCCTTGTCGGCGTGCAGCTTGTCGGGTCGCGGAGACCTGGGTCCGCTACCTGCTTAGCGTCGATACGCTGGAGATGGCGAGCGCCTGCGGGATGCAGCTTTCCCCGCGCGTGAACGAGGGCGCCGCGATGTCGGCATGCATTGAATGCGCCCCCGCGCGGCCCAAACGGTCGTGCCGATCATGGCCGCGTGGTTCTCGTTCGTGTTTGCTGTGAACGGGATGAACCGGGCGATGGGCAACCGCGACCTCTATCCCTTCGTGCCGGCCCCAGCGGTCATCGCCAAGCTCGCCTTCATCCACGACCTCGTGCACGGCTGCGTCTGAGACGACAGCACCTGTGCTACCGAGCGTTTATATCGGCTGCGGCTCACAATGGCTTGAAATCCGCCAACGAACAGCCACGAAGAGCCAGCAGATGGACGTTTAGCGCTTGCAGCCGAACATTTGCCTTCAGCTGAAGGCCGTCGATCATGATGCGCAACACAATCAGGATTTCCCGTGAGCTTGACTGTTAGTGCCCGCGTCGACGGGCGGCCGGTGTTCTTCCAGCATGTGTCGATGATCGGCGCCCTCGATCAGGCCATGACGCTGCTGGCTGCCGGCATGTCGGATGTGGTTATCGCGGACGGGGGCGGTCAAGTATCGACGCCGGCCATAGCCTACCAGAGCTTGTTTGAGCGGCCAGCCAAACCTGCGCACATTGGCAGTGGCGTCCTGGATGGCTGCAATCAAGCAGCTTGATGGACTGCTACTCTGATCTGAATCGCGGCTCTCTGTCGTGGCCGTGCCCACGTCGAGAGCGGCGCCAATCGCTGCAGAGGCAGCGGTTTCCGGGTCTCAGATCTTCCTCGCCGACGCCACTGCATGCCTAACCGAAAGGCTCGGTCACGGTATGCATCCCCCAATAATCCGACAGCTCCGCAATTCTGTGGGGGTGTGCCTCTGCTGGCGCACCCAGGACAGCTGATCGCGGCTATGCAAATCCGCAAGCCGAGGTTCAGATGCCAAGCCGTTTCCCAGCCTACATCCGTAGACCTGCAGCTCGCGCTGCCGCGGTCATGTCTGCCCTGATCCTGCTCCAAGCCTCAGCTCTTGCGAAACCAGATCAAGACAATGGCGGCGAACCGGACAAGGTCGATACCGAGAACCTCTTCGGCTTCACCGAGGGCACAGACACAGGCAAGAAGGGCGAGCAGGAAGCTCTCGTCGACATGATCGGCCGCTTCAGCAAGCGCCGGGACGGACCAGGTCGCTCGGGCTACGGCTCGGCTCAGCCTCTGATCAGCTACCAGTACGATCCGACTGATAACATCAGCATAGAGCCAGGTCTTCTGTTCGATGCGCGCGACCACCGCAACATCGCGGGCGTGCCTGATAAGACTTTTGGCACCTTCAACGGAGGCTCGCTGGAGCTGAAGTACCAGTTCTTCAAGCGGACGGACGAGCGGCCGTTCAGTCTCGCCCTTCAGGTTGAGCCACAATACGCGCGCATCACGCCGATTGAAGGTCAAGGCGCCGATGTGTTCAGCGTCGAGACCCGCCTCATCGCCGATGCCCGGATCGTGCCAGACAAGCTCTGGGGCGGCCTCAACCTGATCTACGATCCGCAGGTTGCACGGCTCAAGGGGAGCGGCGAGGTCGACCGGAGCTCGACCCTGTCCATCTCAGGCACGTTGATGACAAAGGTCGCGGACAGCCTCTTTGTCGGACCCGAGCTGCGATACCTGCGGGCCTATGATGGCACCTACCTGAACCGCTTCCTCGGCCACGCTATGTTCGCTGGGCCCGTGCTGCACTATCAGGTCATGGAGAAAGGCTTCCTGTCTCTGGCCTACGCGACGCAGGTGTTCGGACACGATCGCGATCCGGATTTCGTGGGCCGGGCCTTCAACCTGAACCAGTTCGCTCGGCATGCCGTCCGGGTTCGCTTTGGCGTCGAGTTCTAGGCATGCGCCTTCCCAGCACCGCTCGTGCGTTCTGGCTCCGGCCGCGACTTCTCATCTGCCTCGTGTTGGCTGTCGCTATCGCCCTGGGCCTTCCGGTTCCCACGATCTGGCCGCGGCTCCTGCTCGGCTGGTGCGTTGGTGTGGCCGCCTATGTCGCCCTGATCATCCTGCAGGCGACTCGAGGATCCGGAGAGACGCTGCGGCGCCAAGCCTCCCAGCTCGATGACAGCGCCTTCACAATCTCCATCTTCGCGGTGCTAGCTGCGGCGGCGAGTTGCGGGGCGGTGGCGATGCTCCTGTTCGGCGAGCAAGAGCAAGACCCCTACCGTATTCCACGCGTCGCTCTGGCCGTCCTCACTCTCGTCTGCGCCTGGACCTTCGTGCAGGTCGTATTCACCACCCACTACGCCCACGTCTTCTACGGCGAGGAGGATGGCAAGTCTCGTGGCGGCCTGGACTTCAATGGCGACGAGAGCCCCGATTTCTGGGATTTCTTTTACTTCTCAGTGACGATTGGAGCCACGTCGCAGACGTCCGACACCGACATCACCGCCAAGCACATGCGCAGGATTGTAACGGTACAGACGATCTATGCGTATTTCTTCAACACCAGCCTGCTAGCCCTGGCGGTCAACATGGCAGCTGGATTCGCTCAGCATTGATGTCTGGTCTTTCACAACTTCAGTAATGTACAATCAAGGCGACGCCTGATCCTCGCCGGGCTTTCAGGAGGTCCGCTTACCGGCGGCCCAATGAGAATGAGGACGCGGCGCGGGAGGGGACGCGGCTCGGCGCCGGTTGGAGCAGTTTCGGATTAATCTGGATTGTATTCTGCGTCGGCGAAGAAGTTGGCGCATTCGTCCGATTCGACCGCCGATCGCTCGGTGCGCCGATCCGGATTTAGGCCCGACGAGATTCGCGCGGGTCGCCTGTCAAGCCTGCTCCAGCTTCCGCATGCTGTTGCTGGCCAGCGGAGCTTGTTCACGTCCCTCGCGTAGTGGCTCGCCTGCAACAGGCCGGCCAACGAGCGAACGTGTTGAACGTGACCGGAACGACCTATTGGAGCAGCGTGGCCTCGTTCGGAACCGCCTTCCAGGGCGTCCCTCGGACGTACCTCGTGTCCATGTCGGTCGATCTCTAGACCATCGGGCTGAGCCATGCACCTTCAGGCGACGGCAGGAATCTAGATGATTAGATTTGTTCCTGAAGCGACATAATTGTATTCTCATCGTTCAGTTTTGTGTGGGTGCCGCGATGGAATGGAGTGACGTCAGAATCTTCCTGGCCATCGCGCGGTCCGGCACGCTCGGCGGCGCCGCGCGTTCGCTCCAGACGAGCCATCCGACCGTCGGCAGGCGTCTGCGTGCATTCGAGCAGGCGATCGGTCACACGCTCTTCCAGCGCACCGCGGACGGTCTTGTCCTGACCGAAGAGGGCCACGGGATCATCGCGCTGGCCGAGCAGATGGAAGAAGGCGCGCTGGCCATGGCGCGCCGGCTTGCGGGGCAGGAGCAGAACCTCAAAGGCAGTCTGCGCATCTCGTCGGCGGACTGGTTCGGGGCCTATGTCCTGCCTCCCATCCTGGCGGATTTCTCGAAGGCCTACCCCAACGTCGACGTCGAAATCCTGACCGGCACGCGCCTGTTCAACCTCGCCCAGCGGGAGGCCGATGTCGCCTTTCGTATCGTTCCGTTCAACACTGCCGATGTCGTTCAGCGGCGGCTCGTCAGGCTCGAATATGGCGTCTACATCGCCGAGGAGGCACCTGATCCCCAATACGGCGATGGGACTGGTTTCCGGCTGATCACCCATGACACATCCACGGGCCATTTCCCCGACATCGCGTGGCTCATCGCGAGTTTCCCCAACGCGAGACCGCTCCTGCGCTCGAACAACCGCAACGTCCAAGGGCGCATGTGCCGACAAGGCGTCGGCATCGCTGTCCTGCCCCGTGTGGTCGGCGATCAGATCCCGGGTATCCGCAGGCTGGAACTGCCGACGCAGCCGCCAGCGCGAGACATCTGGATGGGATACCACCGGGATCTACGGCGTCTTCAGCGTCTTCGTGCGTTCATCTCGACCGTATCGGACCATCTCGTGAACATGACCGCATGATCTGCGGCCGGTGGTGATGCAAGGTCGCCCGAGCACCTCCACGATCGCTGCAGCCGTCTCGGCCCGTCGACGGCAGCGCGGAGCGGTCCGGGAGCCGAGGCTGGACGATGACTGCCGCACACGGGTCAGCTTCCCCGCGCGGCCAGCGCGATCAGGTCGGCGACGTCAGAAGCCCGGGAGATCAGCGACAGGTGGCTTGCATCGAGCGCGACGACGTGCGCGTCCATGCGCTTGGCCAGGAAGCGCTGCAGATCGGGGTCGATTGTGCGGTCTTCGTTCGACACCGCGTAGTAGGTCGGCTTCGTGCGCCAGGCGGCCTTTGTCGTCCTCGCCTGCGTCAGCGCCCTCCGAAACGGCTGCTGCGCCGCGTATAGGATCCGCGCGCGCGCGGACGGAATGTCGCCGGCGAAGTCGCGCAGGAAGGCGTCCTCGCTGAGGCGGCCCTCGTCGCCGTCGAAGATGATGCCGGCGGTTGCGGGCGGGACCGGAAACCTGCTTCCCAACGCGGCATAGTCCTCGCCGGCATCGGGCGCGCGCGCCGCGATATAGACGAGCGCGGTCACGTTGTCCGCGTCCCCGACCTCGGAGATGATCGTGCCCGCGAAGGAGTGGCCCGCCAGCACGGTCGGTCCCTCGGTCCGCGCGAGCACGCGCCGAACAGACTCGGCCGCCGCCTCAAGCCTCGTCAGCGGGTTCTGGACCGCCGTCACGTTCAAGCCCGCCGATTGGAGGCGGCCGATCACGTCCGACCAGCAGGAGCCGTCCGCGAAGAGGCCGTGCACGAGCACGACGTTGCGGGCGGGCCTCGTCTCACTCTTCGCCCGGGC
>Ga0126362_10000147_pt1 | contig 67023 bp, 63 predicted proteins | sample ANMtaG_FD_126269 | JGI IMG/M metagenome (GOLD analysis project Ga0126362, IMG submission 126269) | Continental margin sediment microbial communities from North Pacific Ocean - ANME2c_DSS_Sorted | ecosystem: Environmental > Aquatic > Marine > Continental margin > Sediment | place: Pacific Ocean... | reverse complement strand
TGGCCGACATGCAGGCCTACGACGCCTTCTACAAACGGCTGATCGCCACGCTGCCGCTCAAGAACGTCACCTCGCGCTTCGCCATGGAGAAGGTGAAGTCAACCACCGCCCTGCCCCTGCCCGCGCCGCCCACCAACGGCCGCCATCTGCCGGGGACAGTCCCCTCGCTATCGGTGGTTGGAGAATGAAATTCTCTTTTGCATCGCAACAACAGACGGCTTCTTCTCTCGGCCTCCGGTTCTATAAAAAGAACGTTCCCCGTTGACAGAAGCCTCACCGCCGACGACATGGTTCCCCTGATGTCACGCCCTGCCCTCCTCCCCCGAACCGCGCCTTTCGCCGACAGCGAGCGCGCCAGTCTCGACGCCGTGCTCGGCACGGCGACGCCCATCCAGCGTGCCTGGCTCGCCGGCTTCCTCGCGGGGCTCGACGCCGCGGGCGGCCAGCCCGCCGCCGTCCCGGCCGCTCCGCCGAAGGCCGCCGAGCCGCTGACGATCCTCTACGCCAGCGAATCGGGGAACTCGGAGAAGCTCGCCGGCGATGTGGGCAAGCTCGCGCGCAAGCAGGGCTTCAAGCCGAAGGTGGTGGATTTCGCCGATCTCGACGTGGCGACCCTGCCGAAGGCCGGCAAGATCGTGGCCATCGCCGCCACCTGGGGCGAGGGCGAGCCCCCGGCCCGCGCCGTGCGGGCCTATGGCGAGCTGATGGGTGATTCGGCTCCCCGTCTCGACGGCGTCGAATTCGCGGTCCTGGCTCTCGGCGACACCAGCTACGTGGAGTTCTGCGCCATCGGCAAGGCGCTCGACGCGCGGTTCGAGGCGCTGGGGGGCAAGCGCGCGGCCGAGCGCGCCGACCTCGACCTCGATTTCGAGAAGCCCGCCGCCGACTGGATCAAGGGCGCGCTGCAGGCGCTGGCCCCGGCCGCCGCCGACAACGTGGTGGCGGTCGATTTCGCCCGCGCCGGGGCGGCCGAGGACGACGAGGCCGAGCCGAGCCGCGAGCCGGTCGTGGTCGAGGTCGTCGACCACGTGAATCTCAATTCCTCGCGATCGAACAAGGAGACGATCCACCTCGCCCTCGCCTTCGAGGACGGGGCCCCGGCCTATGAGCCGGGCGACTCGCTCGAGATCTATCCCGAGAACGATCCGCAGCTCGTCGAGGAGATCCTGAAGGCCGCGGGCCTCGAAGGGGACGAGGCCCTGCGCAAGGCGCTGCTGGCCGAGCGCGACGTCACCACCCTCTCGGCCGCCACCGTCGAGCGCTTCGTGAAGGCCACGGGCCATGCCGAGGCGCAGAAGCTGATCGAGAGCGGCGAGGTCCGCGCCTGGATCGAGGGCCGCCACCTCATCGACCTGATCGAGACCTACCCGGCCAAGCTCTCGGCCGAGCACCTCACCACCATCACCCGGCCGCTGCCGCCGCGGGCCTACTCGATCGCCTCCTCGCGCAAGGAAGTCGGCGACGAGGTCCACCTGACCATCGCGGCGGTGCGCTACGAGACCCATGGCCGCGCCCGCTCCGGCGTCGCCTCGGTCCACGTGGCCGACCGCATCCGCAACGGCGCGAAGCTCCGCGTCCGCGTGAAGCCGAACCGCCATTTCCGCCTGCCGGCCGACCCGGCCACCGACATCATCATGGTCGGGCCCGGCACCGGCGTGGCGCCCTTCCGCGCCTTCGTGCAGGAGCGCCGTGCCGTCGAGGCGCCCGGCCGCTCGTGGCTGTTCTTCGGCGACCGCCAGTTCACCCACGACTTCCTGTACCAGCTCGAGTGGCAGGAGGCCCTGGAGGACCGCTCGCTGACCAAGATCGACGTCGCCTTCTCCCGCGACCAGCCCGAGAAGATCTACGTGCAGGACCGGATCCGCGAGAACGCCAAGGACCTCGTCGCCTGGCTCGACGGCGGCGCCCATCTCTATGTCTGCGGCGACGCCAAGAACATGGCCCGCGACGTGCGCGCCGCGGTGGTGAGCGCCTACGAGACCGTGAAGGGCCTGAGCCCCGCCGAGGCCGAGGCGCAGGTCGCCGGGCTCGAGCGGAGCCACCGCTACCAGCAGGACGTTTACTAGCTTTCCCTTTCCCGCTTCCGCGGGTGAGGACGGCTTCGGGCTGGCCCGGGGTCGTGCACGGACAATGGGTTGGAGCAGGATGGGGCGCGGGTCCCCTCTCCCGTGCGGAGAGGGACAGGGTGAGGGATCCAGGTCTGTCCGGTGAGGGCTCATCCCTCACCCCAACCCTGTCCCGCACGGGAGAGGGGGCCTGTCGCGGATCCTTTCGAAACCCGGAGCCGCCGCTTTTCCGTCCCGCCCCGCCCGGCAACCCTCCCCGCCTCAGGGGGAGGGAGACGCGTTCAGACAGTCGGATACATCCCATGGACGACCACAGCCCCCGCGACGACGCCGACGCCCCCACCGAGCGCGTCTACGAGACGCCGCCCACCGAGCGGCCGATCACCGAGGCCGAGGCCGCACGCGCGGCCCAGCTCGCGGCCAACGAGCACATCAAGATCGCGAGCGGCTATCTCCGCGGCACCCTCGCCGACGGCCTCCTCCAGCACGCCACCGGGGCGATCTCGGAGGATGACGGACAGCTCGTGAAGTTCCACGGGATGTATCTGCAGGACGATCGCGACATCCGGGCCGAGCGCACCAAGAAGAAGCTCGAGAAGGCCTACAGCTTCATGATCCGCCTGCGCATCGCCGGCGGCGTCGTCACCCCGAAGCAGTGGCTGATCCTCGACGACATCGCGACGACCTACGCCAACGGGACGCTGCGCGCGACGACGCGCCAGACCTTCCAGTATCACGGCGTGATCAAGTCGAACCTGAAGCGCACGATGGCGGCGATCGACGCGGCTTTGCTCGACACCATCGCGGCCTGCGGCGACGTCAACCGCAACGTCATGGCCGCGACGAACCCGGCCCAGACGGGTGCCCACAAGGCGGCCTACCAGCTCGCCAAGGACATCTCCGACTCGCTCCTGCCGAAGACCAATGCCTGGCGCGAGATCTGGCTCGACGGCGAGCGCGTGGTCGGCGGCGAGGACGCGGCCGAGGTCGAGCCGGTCTACGGCAAGACCTACCTGCCGCGGAAGTTCAAGACGGTGGTCGCGGTGCCGCCCTCCAACGAGGTCGACATCTTCGCCCACGATCTCGGATTCATCGCGATCCTGGACAAGAAGAACAAGCTCACCGGCTGGAACGTCACCGTCGGCGGCGGCATGGGCATGACCCACGGCGAGCCCGACACCTTCCCGCGCACCGCCGACGTGATGTGCTTCGTGAAGCCCGAGGACGCGCTCAAGGCCGCCGAGGCGGTGATGACGGTCCAGCGCGACTGGGGCAACCGCAAGAACCGCAAGAACGCCCGCCTGAAATACACGATCGAGCGCTACGGCCTCAAAGCCTTCCGCGCCGAGGTGGAGAAGCGCGTCGGCAAGCCGCTCGCCGATCCGAAGCCCTTCACCTTCACCGGCAACGGCGACCGCTACGGCTGGGTCGAGGGCGAGGATGGGCGCCACCACCTCACCCTCTACGTGCCCTCGGGCCGCATCAAGGACATCGCGGGCGGCCCGCGCTTCCTCTCGGGCCTGCGCCGCATCGCGGAGGTGCACGAGGGCGATTTCCGCCTGACCGGCAACCAGAACGTGATCATCGCCAACGTGCCCGCGGCCAGGAAGGCGGAGATCGACGCGCTCGTCGACGAGTACGGCCTGACCAAGGATGCCGGCGCGCTGCGCCGCAACTCGCTCGCCTGCGTCGCCCTGCCGACCTGCGGCCTGGCGCTTGCCGAGAGCGAGCGCTACCTGCCCGATCTCGTCTCCGAGCTGGAGGAGAGCCTCGCGAGCCACGGCCTTCAGGACGAGGACATCACCATCCGCTCGACCGGCTGCCCGAACGGCTGCGCCCGGCCCTTCATCGCCGAGATCGGCCTCGTCGGCCGCGGTCCCGAGCGGTACCACCTCTATCTCGGCGCCGCCTTCGACGGGTCGCGCCTGAGCAAGCTCTACCGCGAGGACGTGACCGCGGGCGAGATCCGCACCACCCTCGATCCCCTCTTCGCGGATTACGCGAAGGGCCGGCAGCCGGGCGAGCATTTCGGCGACTACCTGATCCGCGCCGGCCACGTCGCCCGCACGACCAACGGGCCGGACTTCCACCTGCGCACCGGCGCGCTGAAGCCGGCGGCCTGATCCTCCCCGCGCCCCGCTCCGGCGGGGCGCGCACTTCGCAGTCCTGTCCGACCAGCGCGGGATCGCCCTCCCCCCTCTGCGGAGGAGGGAGAGTGAGCAGGATCCCCGTCCCGCTTGCCAAGCGGCCGGGCGCCTCGATACAGCCGCGGGCGAAGTAATCCGCGTGACGAGACGAGCGCCCATGGCCAGCTACAACCTCCTGCTCCTGCCCGGCGACGGGATCGGCCCCGAAGTGATGGCCGGCGTCGAGACGGTGCTCGCCGCCCTCAAGGAGACGGGCATCGCCAGCTTCGAGACCGAGACCGACCATGTCGGCGGCTCGGCCATCGACGTGCACGGCAAGCCGCTCGCCGACGCGACGCTGGCCCGCGCCAAATCCGCCGACGCCATCCTGCTCGGCGCGGTCGGCGGGCCGAAATGGACCGGCGTCGCCTACGACATCCGGCCCGAGGCGGGGCTGCTGCGCCTGCGCAAGGATCTCGGCCTGTTCGCCAATCTGCGCCCGGCGATCTGCTACCCGGCGCTGGCCGATGCCTCGGCGCTCAAGCGCGAGCTGGTCGAGGGCCTCGACATCATGATCGTGCGCGAGCTCACCGGCGGCGTCTATTTCGGCGAGCCGAAGGAGATCACCGTGCTGCCGGACGGCTCGAAGCGGGCCGTCGACACCCAGGTCTACACCACGGGCGAGATCGAGCGGATCGCCCATGTCGCCTTCGACCTGGCGCGCAAGCGCTCCGGCCGCGTCGCCTCGGCCGAGAAGAACAACGTGATGAAGTCCGGCGTCCTCTGGAAGGAGGTCGTCACGCAGGTCCACGCGCAGCACTACACGGATGTGGAGCTGGAGCACGTGCTCGCCGACAACTGCGCCATGCAGCTCGTGCGGCGGCCGAAGCAGTTCGACGTGCTGGTGACCGACAACCTGTTCGGCGACGTGCTCTCGGATGTCGCCGCCATGCTCACCGGCTCGCTCGGCATGCTGCCCTCGGCCTCGCTGGGCGCGGCGGAGGATGGCGGCCTGCGCAAGGCGCTGTACGAGCCCGTGCACGGCTCGGCTCCCGACATCGCGGGCGCCGACAAGGCGAACCCGATCGCGATGATCGGCTCGCTCGCCATGTGCCTGCGCTATTCCTTCGGCCTCGGCGAGGCGGCGGACCTGATCGAGCGCGCCATCACCGACACGCTCGCCGCCGGCACCCGCACTGCCGACATCGCGACGGACGGCGCCCAGGCGGTCGGCACCAAGGCCATGGCCGAGGCGATCGCGGCGGCTCTGCGCGCCCGCGCGGCCTGAATCCGGGTGTCGAGAGGGGTCACCCCTCTCGCGGGTCCAGGGCAGAGCCCTGGTCTCTGCCGGGGCTTTTCCCCGGCACCCCACCAAAGGGATGATCCCTTTGGGAACCCGGATCTTGAACGAGAAAGGGGCGCGCGGCCCTCGCCGCGCGCCCCTGTTCGTATCGGGTGAGGGTCGCGATCAGTACGGGTTGCCGTAGCGCGCCACGTAGGAGGTCGGGTCGATCGCGTCGATCGCCGAGAAATCGACGTTGCGGATCGCCGACGAGCGGGCGCCGATGAACGGGCCGTTGGTGATCGGGTCGGGCAGGATGCCGCCGCCGAAGCGGTCGTTGCGACCATAGACCGGGTTCAGCGCGTTGGACTGCGCGATCAGCACCGGATTGGTGGCCGGGTTCGAGACGGAGCCGTTGCCGGGTTCGACCACGTTGCCGGCATCGAGCCAGCTGCGCGGGCGGATGCGGATCGGCAGCGGACGGCTGACGCGGTAGTAGCCGGCGCCGGGGGCGTAGCCGTCCTGCGCCTCAGCGGGGGCCGGTGCGGCAAGGCCGAGGCCGGTCACGGCGAGGGCGCCCAGGAGGGCGATCTGGATCGAGCGCATGTCGCACCTTGATTGAAGCCGGGATAATCGTGGCGCCGATGCGTTAACAATCCGCGCCGCATTCTTGTGGAGTAGACGCCTGAGCGTTGCCGTTTGTTCCGCTCGCACGGCCGAGCTAACATGGTTTCGCCCAGGAATCGCCTCAATTTTTGTTTCCCGCCCGTCGCTCCGGGCTCAGCCGCGCGAGCCTGCGGCCGGACGGCGCCCGCGGATCGATCCCGTGCGCCCGGCCGCCTCCGCCGCGGCATTGGGGCGGACGGTGCCGCAGGCCGGATCGCGCCTCGTCTCCGCCTCGCGGAACAGGGCCGCCGCCGGCTCCTCCCCGCCTTCCAGGGTCAGGCCGTCGAGGGCGCAGGCGAGCGCCCGCGGCTCCGGCGGCTGGCCGAGGGGCGCGCAGAGCCAGCCGTCGATCCGCGCCGGCGCGGCCTCCAGGGTCATGAAGCCGGTGCAGATCCGGCGCGCGTCGCCCGCGAGCGTCGCCTCAAGGGTCTCGACCGCACCGAATTTGGTGGCGATCCGGCCCCGCGCCCCGGTTCGGATCACCGCCAGCGCCGGCCCGTCCGCGGCGCGGCGGGCGAGGGTCACGAACAGGCTCGGCGGCGCCTCCGTGCCGGCGTCGCGGGTCAGGGTCAGCCGCAGGGAGGGCGACTCGATCGCCGCGAACGCGCCGCGCGCCACCACCTCCTCGCGCAGGCCCGTCGCCGGGTTGAGGCGTGCCGGCTCGATCCGCACCGGGTCGAGCCCATCGGGATCGGCGAGCGCCAGTCGACCGGAGAGCGGCGGCAGGGCGGGCCGCGCGGGCGCGGCCGGGGTCGAGGGCACGAAGGGCGGCTCCGCCGCCATATGGGCCGCCATGTCGGCCGTCATGCCGGTCACCTTGTCGGCCACCACGTCCGACCGCTCCGGCGCCGCCGCCGGTGCCCGCCGCAGGGCGCCCTGCGCGACGAGGCTGAGCGCCGCGATGGCGGCGGAGGCGGCGGCGAGCCGGAGGGTGAGCGACAGGACCGGCACCCGGCGCCGATCGGCCGCGCCCTCCCCTGTCGGATCCTCGAACCTGTGCTCGCCCAGCATCGCGGCCTTGTCGCGTCCTCCGGCGGGACGGCCCCGCCGCCGGTGAGCATGCCGCGGCGGCGCCGAGCGAAGGGTTTCCGACGGGCGGGCGGCGCGGCGCTTTCTCCCGCTCTGGTGAATCCTCCGTTGCCGGATCGGCGAACCGCCTGTCCTGTTTCGTGCGCGCCCTTGACAGGGGCGGGAACCGAGCGTCTTGCTCGGGCCGGCCGCCGGCCCCACCTGCCCCGTCAGGTCGGGCCCGCCCGGCCATGCCCGGATTCGGGCAACGATCCGTGCCGGCCCGCCAGGCGCGAGGCCGCCGGGACCGAAGGATCGCCGCGGACGGATCGTCGGACAGCGGAGAGGTTGAGATGGGCTACAAGGTTGCCGTCGTCGGCGCCACGGGCAACGTGGGCCGCGAGATGCTGGACATTCTGGCCGAGCGGGCATTCCCCGCCGACGAGGTCGTCGCGATCGCCTCGCGCCGCAGCCAGGGCCAGGAGGTCTCCTTCGGCGACAAGATCCTGAAGGTCAAAGCCCTCGACACCTACGACTTCTCCGACACCGACATCTGCCTGATGTCGGCCGGCGGCGAGGCCTCCAAGGAGTGGAGCCCCCGCATCGGGCAAGCCGGCTGCGTGGTGATCGATAACTCGTCGGCCTTCCGCTACGACGCCGACGTGCCCCTGATCGTGCCGGAGGTGAATGCCGACGCGGTGGCGGGCTTCACCAAGCGCAACATCATCGCCAATCCGAATTGCTCGACGGCCCAGCTCGTCGTGGCGCTGAAGCCGCTCCACGATGCGGCCGGCATCAAGCGCGTGGTGGTCTCGACCTACCAGTCCGTCTCCGGCGCCGGCAAGGATGCCATGGACGAGCTGTTCAACCAGACCCGGGCCGTGTTCACGGCTGGCGAGGTGACGAACGCCAAGTTCACCAAGCGCATCGCCTTCAACGTCATCCCGCACATCGATGTGTTCATGGAGGATGGCTACACGAAGGAAGAGTGGAAGATGGTCGCCGAGACCAAGAAGATGCTCGACCCGAAGATCAAGCTCACGGCCACCGCCGTGCGGGTGCCGGTCTTCATCGGCCACGCCGAATCGGTGAACGTCGAGTTCGAGCGTCCGATCACCCCCGAGCAGGCCACCGAGATCCTGCGCGCGGCTCCGGGCGTGCTCGTGGTCGATAAGCGCGAGAACGGCGGCTACATCACCCCGCACGAGGCGGCCGGCGAGGACGCGACCTACATCTCCCGCATCCGCGAGGACGCGACCGTGGAGAACGGCCTCGCCTTCTGGTGCGTCTCGGACAACCTCCGCAAGGGCGCGGCGCTGAACGCCGTGCAGATCGCCGAGGTGCTGATCAACCGCAAGCTCCTCGGGAAGGCGAAGCAGGCCGCCTGATCCGATCGGGCCCGCGCCGAGGCGCCGGGCCAGCCACACCGAACCGACGCCGTCCCGCTCGCGGGGCGGCGTTTTTCTTTGCCGGCACACTAGGAAAGAAGACTGGATATTCGTGGTTTGTTCTGGTATTTGATCCTAATCAAGGTCGATTCGGATCGGTGCGATGGCGAGACAACCACGGGTCGGTGACGAAGTCCGAAGCCTGAGGGGCCTGCTGGCCGGGCTGTCCCTGGAGACGAAGCTGCTCCGCCTCGAGCACAGCCTGCGGCGGAAGGATTGGTCGGACCAGCCGCGCGCGCCGGCCGGACAGTCGAATGGCGGGCAGTGGGTCGCCGAGGGTGGTGGGCGCGACGGAGGGCGGACGCTCCCCGACGACGCGCTGCCGCTGATCAGGCCGCAATGGGCGCAGCTCCCCGGCGCCCAGCCGACGCAGACCCGCGAGGAGACGCTCCTCGACGACGGCACCCGCGTCCTGTCGATCCGCATCCATGCGGGCCGGCGCGACTTCGACGAGCAGCACACGGTCACCGCGCCGGACGGCGAGAGCCGGATCTTCGAGACCTCCGGCGCGACGCAGACCATCCGGGACGGCGTCTCGGGCGACGTGCTCTCGCGCAGCACGTTCACCGCGAGCGGTACCGAGCCGGATGCAACGGTTCAGCCCGCTTTCATGCCGGCTCTCGTGCCGGCCGCGGTGGCAGCCGTCCAAGCCCTGCGGACGATCGAACTCGGCGCGCTCCTCGCCACGGTCCTGTTCGCGCGCAAGGGCGGGTTCGGAACCGTCCTCGGCATGACGGTGCAGGAATACGAGGCGTCTCCTGAGAAGGCTCCCGTCACGGTCACCTGGGTCGGTCAGCCGAGCCAGTCCGATTTCCACGCTGCCTGCCCGCGGTACGGCTACGTGATGGAACTGACGGACCGGGTGACGGCTCGGGTCAAGGCAACTGGGCTTTATCCAACGAAGCAGCTGCTTGGAACGCGCATCCACTTCGAGATCGCGGAGGAGGTTCGGGCTCTGCACGATGAAAATTTCGTCGCCGAGCTCTTCATTCCCGCGGCACTCGCTGCCGGCAGACCGCCTTCGAAGGGGTCGGTGCGGCTCGATCTACTGGAACGGGCCCGACCTGGAGTGGTCTGCATTTACGACTACAAGGTTGGAGATCGCGTTCTCGATGTAAAGCGTGCGCTCGATCTCGCCTTGATGGCAAAATTCAGATTTCGCGACACACGCCAGATCATGGTCATACAGGTGAAGCCTAACACATGACGAACGCTCGCCAAGTCAAAAAGCTCGTCGCGCCGCTCCTCGCGCGGAACCCGGATCTCATCCTGTCCGAGCACAAGACTCAGGGTTACGAACTCTGCCTGGTGCCGGTCCGGCATGTGCTGCGGCACATCTGGATCCAGCGGGTCTCGATGGCGAACCATTTCGGTCTGCAGTTTCAGGTCACGGAGATGTTCCGGCCGGAGCCGCACGATCCCATGACCTTCGGCTGGTGCTTCGATCTGGTCGGCCGCTCGCCGCTGACGCATCCACCCGGAACGGGCGGGTGCTGGTACTGGGCCGACCCGACCATGGCGGCCGATTTCGTGGTCCAGATCGAGGAGCGGGTGCTGCCGGTCCTGCGCCCGCTCGACACCGTGGAGGCCTTCATCGCCTACGCGCGGCAGCACCGGGAATGGGCCTGGAGCGGCGACTTCACGTGCCGCACGATCATGGAGATCGTGCTCGGCAATCTGGAGGCGGCCCGGGCCATCTGGGCAGAGAACGGGGGCTGGTTCGTCCCGGGCAACAGGCCTCCTGGCAACCCCGGCGATGATCCGGCCTTCGACCGCTACTGCGCCTTGGGCGCGGCGTTGATGGCCGACGACCGGGCGGAACTGGCGCGCCTGCTCCACGCCTGGGAGGGGGAGTGGGTCGCTGCCCGCAAGCTCTCGGCCCATTGGCAGCCGACGCCCTTCCCGTTCGAGCGCGCGATCTGATCCAGCTGGCCGGGGCCACGCACATGACGAACGCCAAGCAGAAGACGTGGCTCTTTCGCGCGTTGCTGGAGCGCAATCCGGATCTTTTCCAGGCCCATCCACACGCGATCTGGATCCGGCCGATCCGACATTTCATCGCTCAGGTCTGGGTCGAGCCCTGTCTCGATCCGAATGTATTCCAGCCGATCCTGAGTCTGACGCCTTTGTACTGGGGTGGGGGTTCAATTTACTCAGATAGGGGTAGTTTTTTCGAGAGATTCAGTCGTGAGCCTCGTCCGGCGCCGTTCACCAGAGAGTATTTTCTGCAGGTGGAATATTATCTGCGACCGGAGTTTCCTCAGCTTGCCGCGTGGGGGCGAACGATCGGCCCATGGGAATGGACCGTTCCCGAGATCGATCAGATCTTCACACGGGCCGTCGAGGAGCAGGTGTTGCCGCTGCTGCGCCCGATGGCGCTGGACCATCGTGCCTATCTGGCCTTCTATCACAGCTTCATCGTGCCCAACGGAAACCTGCACGTTGGGCAGCGCATGGCCGTCGCGCTCGCGGAGGGCGCTCTGGACGAGGCGCGCGCTGTCTTCGCCCGAGTCTGGGACTATCACGAGACGGATTATTTCGGAGACTACGAACCTCCGGATCCCCCCCGTTTATCCGAAGCGCGGCCGGCGCACGCGCAGCGCCATGGATGCATGGCACAAGGCCTGTGAATGCATCCGGTACTGGGCCGAGCGTCGCCGCTACCTCGAGATCGCCGAGCCGCTCCGCGCGGGTGACCGCGCCGCCATCGCGGCGATCCTGCATCGCTGGGAGGCCGAGGCCGCGCGCATCCACAAGGTCGAACGGTACTGGGAGCCGACGCCCTTCCCGATCGAGGACGGTTGATCTGACACGCGGATTTGTGGGCAAATTTCCCACACAGTCCGGAAACATGAACTCGGCACAAGGCGCCCTCCCCCCAGGACGCCCGCCCATGCCCGTGCCGAACCCGCCCCGCCCGCGCTTCCGCGAGATCTCGCTGCTCTGCCTGCTCGCCCTCTGGATCGCGGCCGTTCTCCGCGTCGAGCATGCGCCGCCCCTGACCCCGCCGGCCGTGCCCTACGCGAAGGCCTCACGCTGAGGCGGCTTCCTCCAGCCGGTCGACGCTGCCGTCGCTGATGGCGCCGAGGTTCCGGGTGATTCGCTCCGCGTCCCAGTCCCACCAGGCGATGCGCAGGAGCCGGGCGATGTCGGCCTCGGGGAAGCGCATCCGCACCACGCGGGCCGGGTTGCCGGCGACGATCGCGTAGGGCGGCACGTCCGCGCTCACCACCGACTTCGCTGCCACGACCGCGCCGTCCCCGATCGTGACGCCCGGCAGGATGGTCGCGTCGTAGCCGAGCCAGACGTCGTTGCCGATCACCGTGTCACCCCGGTTGGGGAACCGGCCCGCCGGCGCGTCGGCGGCCCAGGCGCCGCCGAAGATCACGAACGGATAGGTCGAGGGCGCGTCGAGGCGGTGGTTGCCGCCGTTCATCAGGATGCGCACCCCGGTCGCCAGCGCGCAGAACTTCCCGATGATCAGCCGGTCGCCCAGGAATGCGAAGTGGTAGAGGATGTTGTCGAGGAAGGCCTGCGGTCCGGCCGGGTCGTCGTAATAGCTGTAGGCGCCGACCGTGACGTTCGGCGGCAGATCGAGATTGCTCAGGAAGGCGACGCGCGGATGCGCCGCCAGCGGATGGAGGCGCGCGGGATCCGGGCCGGTGGCGTCGTCGTGGGGCATGCCTGCTCGCCTCTCTCGGGTCGGGAGGCGGCCCGATGGCAGGCCGGTCGGGCGGAAATGGGAAGCCTTCCGATCCGTCGAACTTGAACTTGCCCCGATCCGGCGTTATCTACGCGGCAACAGTTCTGATGGCAGTCGCGAGGCTGCGGTTCGGAGTGGGTCCCCCGGGGCCCGCTCTTTTTTATTGCCGCACCCCGCCGCCCCACGTCGCGCGCCCTCGAGGCGCCGGAGATCGACCAGCATGGCGGATATGGCGGAAGCCACCGAGAAGCGTCTCGTCAGCGAGAGCGGCGTCGCCGCGCGCGTCGTCCAGGTGATCGAGGGCGCGGTCGAGGGGCTCGGCTTCCGGCTCGTGCGGGTGAAGGTCACCTCCGGCGGCAATGCCACGGTGCAGATCATGGTCGAGCGGCCGGACGGCACCTGCGCCATCGAGGATTGCGAGGCGGTGAGCCGCACCATCTCGCCGCTCCTCGACCTCGACGATCCGGTGGGCGGCGCCTACAACCTCGAGATCTCCTCGCCCGGCATCGACCGGCCGCTGGTGCGGGTCTCGGATTTCGCCCGCTGGGCCGGCTACGAGGCCAAGGTCGAGCTCGCCCGTCCGCTGGACGGCCGCAAGCGCTTCCGCGGCATCATCGGCGAGCCGGACGCGGACGCGCGCACCGTGCCGATCGACCTGCCCGACGTGAAGGAGGGTCTGCCGAGCCGCATCGTGCTGCCGCTGGCCGACCTCGCCGAAGCCCATCTCGTCCTCACCGACGAGCTGATCCGCGAATCACTGCGCCGCGGCGGCCCGCCAGCCGAGGAGGAGCCGGAGGCAGACGACGAGCAGCAGGAGGAGGAGGCGACGCCGCAGGTGCGCTTCATCCCGGCCCCGAAGCGCCCGAAGCCGAAGGCCGACAAGCCCGTGAAGGCCAAGCCCGCCAAAGGGGCCGGCCCGAACAAGGGGCCCGGTCCGAAGAAGCCCGTGATCTCGAAGGCCGCCCGCCTCAAGGACCGCGATTCGCTCCACTAGAGCGCGCGTCCGCCGAAGCGGATCCGCTTCGGCGGACGCGTGCGCAGTGAAGACGTTGATTCCGTTTCCACGGACTGCCCCGGGCGGTCCGCACGTTTGACGAGTAGAAGGAACCTGAACCGATGGCCGTCGTCAGCGCCAACAGGCTCGAACTCCTCCAGATCGCCGACGCGGTCGCCCGCGAGAAGGTGATCGACCGCCAGATCGTCATCGAGGCGATGGAGGAGGCGATCGCCAAGGCCGCCCGCTCCCGCTACGGCGCCGAGACCGACGTCCACGCCGAGATCGACCCGAAGACCGGGGCGCTGCGCCTCTCCCGGCACCTGCTCGTGGTCGACCTCGTCGAGAACGATGCCCGCGAGATCACCCTCGACCAGGCCCGCCGCTACAATCCCGGGGCGCTGGTCGGCGACGTGATCTCCGACACCCTGCCGCCCTTCGATTTCGGCCGCGTCGCCGCCCAGTCGGCCAAGCAGGTCATCGTGCAGAAGGTGCGCGACGCCGAGCGCGACCGCCAGTACGAGGAGTACAAGGACCGCATCGGCGAGATCGTGAACGGCCTCGTCAAGCGCGTCGAGTACGGCAACGTCATCGTCGATCTCGGCCGCGGCGAGGGTATCGTGCGGCGTGACGAGATGATCCCGCGCGAGACCTTCCGCCCGGGCGACCGCATCCGCTCCTACCTGTTCGACGTGCGCCGCGAGGTGCGGGGCCCGCAGATCTTCCTGTCGCGCTCCCATCCCCAGTTCATGGCCAAGCTGTTCGGCCAGGAAGTGCCCGAGATCTACGACGGCATCGTCGAGGTGAAGGCGGTGGCCCGCGATCCGGGCTCGCGCGCCAAGATCGCGGTGATCTCCCGCGACGGCTCGATCGATCCGGTCGGCGCCTGCGTCGGCATGCGCGGCTCCCGCGTCCAGGCGGTGGTCGGCGAGCTGCAGGGCGAGAAGATCGACATCATCCCGTGGTCCGAGGACCAGGCGACCTTCATCGTGAACGCCCTCCAGCCCGCCGAGGTGGTGAAGGTGGTGCTCGACGAGGAGGCCGACCGCATCGAGGTGGTGGTGCCCGACGATCAGCTCTCGCTGGCCATCGGCCGCCGCGGCCAGAACGTGCGCCTCGCCTCGCAGCTCACCGGCTGGGACATCGACATCCTGACCGAGGCCGAGGAATCGGAGCGCCGCCAGAAGGAATTCGCCGAGCGCACCCAGATCTTCATGGAGGCGCTGGACGTGGACGAGACCGTCGGCCAGCTGCTCGCGGCCGAGGGCTTCCGCTCCGTCGAGGAGATCGCCTATGTCGAGCCGGGCGAGCTCGGCAACATCCAGGGCCTCGACGAGGAGACCGGCGCCGAGATCCAGGCCCGCGCCCAGGATCACCTCGCCCGTATCGAGCAGGAGCACGACGACCGCCGCCGCGAGCTCGGCGTCGCGGACGAGCTGCGCGAGATCGAGGGCGTGACCACGCCGATGCTGGTCGCCTTCGGCGAGAACGATGTGAAGACGATCGAGGACCTCGCCGGCTGCGCCACCGACGATCTCGTGGGCTACACCGAGGGCCGCGGGCCCGAGGCCGTGCGCCATGCCGGCTATCTCGACGGGTTCGACCTGTCGCGCGCCGAGGCCGAGGCCATGATCATGGCCGCCCGCCGCCATGCCGGCTGGGTGCAGGCGGAGCCGGAGGCCGAGGACGGTCAGGCCGAGGAAGGCCAGGCCGAGGGCGAATCCGCCGAGGCGCAGGCCTGAGGACGCTGCCATGGACGCCGCGACCGCGAACGAGGACGAGCTGGCGCTCGATGCGGGGCCCGGCGGCCGCGCGCCGCAGCGCACCTGCATCGTCACGCGCGCGGTCGCTGCGCCCGAATCGCTGATCCGCTTCGTGCTCGATCCCGAGGGCGTGGTGGTGCCGGACCTGCGCGGGCGGCTCCCCGGCCGCGGCGCCTGGGTCGACGCCCGGCGCGAGACGGTGGCCGAGGCGGTGCGCCGCCGGCAGTTCCAGCGGGCCTTCAAGGGCAAGGCGAAGGCCGTGCCCGAGGATCTCGCCGACCGGGTCGGCGCCGGCCTGCGGGCAGATCTGCGCCAGGCGCTGGCCCTCGCCAACAAGGCGGGCTGCGTCGTCACCGGCTTCGGCAAGGTCGAGGCGGCGATCGGGGGCGAGCCCGGCATCGCCGCCCTGTTCCACGCGGCGGAGGCGAGCGCGGACGGGCGGCGAAAGCTCGCTCAGGCGTTGCGCAGACGGCATGGCGACGCCATATCGCGGATCCCGGTCGTGGATGACCTGTCCGAGGACGAATTGGACATGGCCTTGGGTCGGGATCATGTGATACACGCTGCGCTGGTCGCAGGAGTCGGAGCCACCGGCTGCCTGGCGCGTTGGCGTCGGCTACGCTCCTTCGAGGGCGCCGGTACGGCGATCGAGGAGCCGGGCTTGGCCCGCGATGACGGGGGCGGCCCGCCCCCGCCGGAAGGTGCATAGGCCTTCCGGTGGTAGCGGGGTCGAGGCTCGCGGTCATTGCGGGACGCGACATCTTAGGAATTCTTGGCCGGATCCGTGGGCTCAAGCTCACCGCTTCCTGCTCAGGACGAGTCAGGTCGGCGTCCAAGGGGACGCCGGTTCACGGGACGATGGAAACCCTCAAGGGTTCGAACTGAATGAGCGATACGAACAACCCGGGCGACAAGACTCTGACGAAGGCACCCGCGAAGCCGCTGTCCCTCAAGCGGCCGATCGAGTCGGGCACCGTGCGCCAGAGCTTCTCCCACGGCCGGTCGAAACAGGTCGTGGTGGAGACGGTCAAGCGCCGCGTCATCGGCGCCACGCCCGGCACCCAGGCCCCCGCCCCGCGCGAGGCTCCGCCCGCCCCCCGGCCCGCTCCCGCGGCGCCGGCAGCGGCCGCGCGCCCTGCGCCGCGCCCCTCCTCGGGCGTCGTGCTGCGCACGCTGAGCGAGCAGGAGAGTGCGGCCCGTGCCGCCGCGCTCGCCGATGCGCAGCGCCGCGAACGCGAGCAGCAGGAGGCGAAGCGCCGCGCCGAGGCTGAGGCCGAGGCCGCCCGTCGTGAGGCCGAAGCCGCCGCCGAGCGCGAGCGTCAGGCCGCCGAGGCCCGCAAGCGCGAGGCCGAGGCCGAGGCGCGCCGCCAGGAGGAGGAGCGCCGCCGTGCCGCCGAGGCCGAGGCGCAGGCCGCCGCGGCGGCCGCGCAGCAGCCGGCCCCCGCTCCCGCTTCTGCGCCCGCCCAGCCTGCGGCTCCCGCCGCTCCGGCTCAGGCCGCTGCGCCGGCCCAGGCTGCCGCTCCGGCCGCTGCGCGCCCGGCTGCCCAGCCCGCCGCGCCGGCCCGTCCGGCGGCCCCGGCCGCCGCCGCCCGTCCGGGTGTCGCGCCGGCCCGTCCGGCCGCGGCCCGCCCCGCCGGCACCGGCGCTGCGCCTGCCGCCCGCCCGCCGCTGACCCCGCGCCCGGCCTCGACCGAGCCGCGCCGCACCCTCACGGCGGACGTGCGCAAGCCGCGCGACCTGAACTTCATGGCCCGTCCGGCCCCCGCGCCGGAGCCGGAGAAGGCTGCGACGCCGACCACCGCCGCGCGTCCCACCTCGGCCACCGCCGCACGCCCGGCTCCCGGCCGCGCCGCCGCGATGGAGGACGAGAGCGAGACCAAGCGCGTGATCCGGCGCCCCGGTCAGCCGCTCAAGATCATCGCCGCGCCCAAGACGCCGAAATCCCCCGGTGCCGACCGCAGCAACCGCGGCCGCCTCACCATCGCCAACGCCACCTCGGGCGAGGACGAGCGCACGCGCTCCGTCGCCTCGTTCCGGCGCCGCCAGCAGCGCATGAGCGGCCATCGGCACGTTGAGCAGAAAGAGAAGCTGTCCCGCGACGTGGTTATCCCCGAGACGATCACCATCCAGGAACTCGCCAACCGCATGTCGGAGCGGGCCGTGGACGTCATCCGTCTGCTGATGAAGCAGGGCCAGATCCACAAGATCACCGACGTGATCGATTCGGACACCGCCCAGCTCATCGCCGAGGAGCTCGGCCACACCGTGCGCCGCGTCGCCGAGTCGGATGTCGAGGAAGGCCTGACCTCGGACGAGCCGGATCTGGAGGAGGATCTCGATCCCCGTCCGCCGGTCGTCACGATCATGGGTCACGTCGACCACGGCAAGACCTCGCTGCTCGACGCCATCCGCAAGGCGAACGTGGTCGAGGGCGAGGCCGGCGGCATCACCCAGCATATCGGCGCCTATCAGGTGGCCGCGCCGTCGGGCGATCTCGTCACCTTCATCGACACCCCCGGCCACGCGGCCTTCACCTCCATGCGCGCCCGCGGCGCCAAGGTGACGGATATCGTGGTGATCGTGGTGGCGGCCGATGACGGCGTGATGCCCCAGACGATCGAGGCGATTCAGCACGCCAAGGCGGCGAACGTCCCGATGATCATCGCCGTCAACAAGATCGACAAGCCGGACGCCAAGCCGGAGCGGGTCCGCACGGAGCTGCTGCAGCACGACATCCAGGTCGAGTCGATGGGCGGCGAGACCCTGGAATTCGAGGTCTCCGCCAAAACCGGGCAGGGCCTGCCCGACCTGCTGGAGGGTATCCAGATCCAGGCCGAGATCATGAACCTGCGCGCCAACGAGAAGCGCGACGGCGAGGGCACGGTGATCGAGGCCCAGCTCGACCGCGGCCGCGGCCCGGTGGCCACCGTGCTCGTGCAGCGCGGCACGCTCTTCACCGGCGACATCGTCGTGGCCGGCGCCGAGTGGGGCAAGGTCCGCGCGCTGATCGACGACCAGGGCGAGCACGTCCAGTATGCCGGCCCGTCGGTGCCGGTGGAGGTGCTCGGCTTCAACGGCACGCCCGATGCCGGCGACCGCGTCATCGTGGTGCCGAGCGAGGCTCGCGCCCGCGAGGTCACCGAGTACCGCGCCCGCCTGAAGCGCGAGCGCGCGGCCGCCCGCAGCGGCGGCGCCAACCGCTCGCTCGTCGACATGATGCGCGAGATGAAGGAAGGCGCCGGCCGCAAGGAGCTGCCGGTCGTCATCAAGGGCGACGTGCAGGGCTCGGTCGAGGCGATCTCCGGCGCGCTGGAGAAGCTCGGCAACGACGAGGTCGGCGCGCGCATCCTGCTCGCGGGCGTCGGCGGGATCACCGAGTCCGACATCACCCTGGCGCAGGCCTCGAAGGCCTTCGTCATCGGCTTCAACGTGCGGGCCCACAAGGAAGCGCGCGAGGCGGCCGAGCGCAACGGCGTCGACATCCGCTACTACAACATCATCTACGACCTCGTGGACGACATCAAAGCCACGCTGTCGGGCATGCTGCCGCCGACCCTCCGCGAGGAGCGGCTGGGCGAGGCGGTCATCCAAGAGGTGTTCGAGGTCTCGAAGGTCGGCAAGGTCGCGGGTTGCCGCGTCATGGACGGTATCGTCGAGCGCGGCGCCCATGTCCGCCTGATCCGCGACAGCGTGGTGATCCACGAGGGCAAGCTGAAGACGCTCAAGCGCTTCAAGGACGACGCCAAGGAGGTCACCTCCGGCCAGGAATGCGGCATGGCCTTCGAGAACTTCGAGAACATGCGCGCCGGCGACACCATCGAGTGCTATCGGGTCGAGGAGATCCGCCGCACGCTCTGATACGGCCGCTGACGGCCTGGCACGGCGGCTGCAGCCTTCCGCTGCGGCCGCCGTTTCCTTTCGAACCCCCGCTCGCGGCCGATCCCGCGCCGGGGCCGGACATCTGTTGAGACATGGCCCAGAAACCCCAATCCGCCGGTCCCTCGCAGCGCCAGCAGCGCGTGGCCGAACTCGTGCGTCATGCGCTGGCCGAAGTGCTCCAGCGCGGCAATGTGCAGGATCCGACCCTGTCCTCGCACGTCATCACCGTGCCGGAGGTGCGGATGTCGCCGGACCTGAAGCTCGCCACCGCCTACGTCATGCCGCTGGGCGGCCAGGACGAGGCGCCGGTGCTCGCCGCGCTCGACCGTAACCGCAAGGTGCTGCGGCAGGAGGTGGCCCGCCGCGTGAACCTGAAATACGCGCCGGAGCTGCGCTTCCGCCGCGACGAGACCTTCGACGAGGCGGCCCGCATCGACCGCCTGCTGCGCGACGAGCGGGTGAAGCGCGACCTCGTCGCCCCGACGGACGACGAGCCCGACGCCTGAGAGTCCGGGGTTTCCGAAGGGACAAGTCCCTTCGGTGGGGTGTCGGGGCGAAGCCCTGACATGATGATCCCAGGGCTCCGCCCTGGACCCGCGAAAGGGGTGACCCCTTTCGAATCCCGGACAGCCGGGACGGCGTTGACTCATTTCTTTGGACCGCGGCCCGGGCGCGAGGTGGTCGCCCCGCTGCATGAGAGGACAGTGACGGTTTTGATCAACGACCTGCCGCCCCCGGAACGTCCGGCCGCTGCCGAGATGCCCTTCACCCGCGAGCGCCGGCCCGGACCCGAGCGCCGCTCGCAGCGCGGCGCGCCGCGGCCCGACCGGCCGCGCAAGCGCGACGTCTCCGGCTGGGTCATCCTCGACAAGGGCGTCGGCATGACCTCGACCCACGCCGTCGCGGTGGTGAAGCGGCTGTTCAACGCCAAGAAGGCGGGCCATGCCGGCACCCTCGACCCGCTGGCCTCCGGCATCCTGCCGATCGCGCTCGGGGAGGCGACCAAGACGGTGCCCTTCGTGATGGACGGCCGCAAGGCCTACCGCTTCACCGTGGCCTGGGGCACCGAGACCGATACCGATGACGGCGAGGGTCGTCCCGTCGCGACGAGCGAGGCGCGCCCGACCCGCGAGGCCGTCGAGGCGGCGCTGCCGAACTTCCTCGGCGCCATCGAGCAGGTGCCGCCGCGCTATTCCGCCATCAAGATCCAGGGCGAGCGCGCCTACGATCTCGCCCGCGACGGCGAGGTGGTGGAACTCGCCGCACGTCCCGTGCAGATCGACCGTCTCGCGGTGGTCGAGCACGAGGCCGACCACACCGTGATCGAGGCCGAGTGCGGCAAGGGCACCTATGTCCGGGCGCTCGCCCGCGACCTCGGCCGGCTGCTCGGCTGCTACGGCCACGTCTCGGCCCTGCGCCGCACCCGCGTCGGCCCCTTCACCGAGGCCGATTCCTGCGCGGTCGACACGCTCGACGCCGAGAACGCCGAGGCCAATCTCAGCCGCCTCCACCCGGTCGAGACGGCCCTCGACGGGGTGCCCTCGACCGCTGTCTCGCGCGACATGGCCCTGCGCCTGATGCGCGGGCAGTCGGTGATCCTGCGCGGGCGCGACGCGCCGGTGGGCGGCAAGGTCTTCGCGACCTGCGGCGGCATCCTCGTGGCGGTGGGCGACGTGGAGCGGGGCGAGCTGGTGCCGCACCGCGTGTTCCATCTCGGCGGCGCGGCCAACCGCCCGAGCTGACGGACCCGCCGGTCGACCCGGCACCGGCCCCTCGCTCGGCGAGGGGCCGGCACGGGGAACGTTCGTGCACCTGCACTGTTGCCAGCCGGAGCCGCCGATGCCGCCCGCATCGCCGGCCGCGGAAGGCTGCGGAGACGGGATGCGTGAACTGACCTGCGACGTGGCCGTGATCGGGGCCGGGACCGCCGGGATCGCCGCCTGCCGCGCGGCCGCCAAGGCCGGCGCCCGCACCGTGCTGATCGAGCGCGGCCCCGGCGGCACCACCTGCGCCCGCGTCGGCTGCATGCCCTCGAAGCTGCTGATCGCCGCCGGCGCCGCCGCGCACGAGGCCCGCGGCGCCGGCCTGTTCGGCGTGCGGGTCGGCACCGTCACGGTCGACGGACCGGCTGTGCTGGGGCGGCTGCGCGCCGAACGCGACCGCTTCGTCGGCGCCGTGTTCGACTCCCTCGATGCGATCGACCCGGAGTGCCGCCTCGCCGGCCATGCCCGATTCCGGGACCCGCGCACCCTCGCGGTGGACGATCACACCCTGGTCCGCTTCCGCGCCGCGGTGATCGCCACCGGTTCGAGCCCCAGCCTGCCGAAGCCGCTGCAGGGGCTCGCCGAGCGGGTGCTCACCACGGACACGCTCTTCGAGATCCCCGATTTGCCCGCCTCCCTCGCCGTGCTCGGCGGCGGCCCCGTCGGCATCGAGCTGGCCCAGGCCATGGCCCGCCTCGGCGTCACTGTCAGCCTGTTCGACACCGGCCCGGCCCTGGCCGGCCTCACGCATCCCGACCTCGTCCGGGCGGCCCGCGCGATCTTCGCCGCCGAGATCGACCTGCACATGGAGACCGAGATCGCCTCCGCCGAGGCCGCCGGCGCGGGCCTGCGCCTGGCCTGGACGGCGCCGGACGGCAGCCGGGGCGAGGCGGCCTTCGACCGCGTGCTCGCCGCGACAGGCCGGCCGCCGAATCTGGCGGATCTCGACCTGGAGCGCGCCGGCCTGCGGCTCGGCGAGCGGGGCATGCCGGATTTCGACCCCCGCAGCCTGCTCTGCGCCGACGCGCCGGTGCTGATCGCGGGCGATGCCTCCGCCCTGCGCCCGGTCCTGCACGAGGCGAGCCGGCAGGGCGAGATCGCCGGTGCCAACGCCGCCGCGCTCGCCCGCGGCGCGGAGCCGGCGGCGCCGCAGCCCTGGACGAGCCTCGCCATGGTCTTCACCCATCCGCAGACGGCGAGCATCGGCGCGTCCTACGATCCGGACGCCACGGACCGGATCGAGGGGGCGGCCGATTACAGCGACCAGGGACGTGCCCGCATCGAGGGGCGCAACTGCGGGGCCGCGCGGCTCTGGGCGGACCGGTCCGGGCGCCTCCTCGGGGCCGAGATGATCGCACCCGCCGCCGAGCATCTCGGCCACATCCTCGCCGACGCGGTCGGCCGGGGCCTGACGGCATCGGCCATGCTCGATCGGCCGGTCTATCACCCCACTCTCGAGGAGGGATTGAGCGGCGCCCTGACCGAGATCGCGGGCCGCGTGGCCGCCTGAGCTGGACTATGCTGAACTTGATCTGTGACAACAGAGCAGTCGATCGCGGATGGCCCAGGATTGCGCTTCCCTCGACAGCCCTTCATACCGACCAGGCGATGCGTTGGTCATTCCTTTGATGCCGCAGGTTGCAGCTCCCGGCACGGTCGATCCCGATCTCGATAGCCTCACCTCGGACGAGCTCGATCGGCTCGACCTGGGGGTCATCGGGCTCGACCCCACGGGGCGCATCCTCGTCTTCAACGATGCCGCGAGCGCCCTCTCCGGCCTGTCGCGCGAGGCGGTGCTCGGACGCAACTACTTCCGCGAGATCGCGCCCGGCACCAACACGCCGGGCTTCTTCGGCCGCTTCCTCTCGGGGCATCGCCGCGGCGCCTTCGACGAGCGTTTCGAGTTCGTGTTCGGCCGCATGCCGCAGCCCCTGCGCGCGCGGGTGCGGCTGCACAGTGGCCAGGCCCATGGCTGGCTGACCATCGAGCCCCTGGAGAGCCTCGGCGTCGGCGCCCCGCGCGAGGCGGTGATGGCGGCGATCGACAGCCGGTTCCGCGCGGAGCCGGTCGATCCCGGCCTGTGCGAGCGCGAGCCGATCCATATCCCAGGCTCGATCCAGCCGAACGCCGTGATGCTCGCCGCCGATCCGGAAACCCTGACGGTCGTCGCGAACAGCACCAATGCCGGCGAGATCCTGCCCGCGGGCGATCCGCTCCCCATCGGGCGTCCGCTCGCCGCCGTGCTGCCCCTGCCCTTCATCGACGTGATCCGCGCGCGGCTCGCCAGCGGCACCCTGGGCGACGGGCGGTCCGTGCGGCGGACCCTGCGCCTCGACGGGGGCACGTCCTATCACGCCGTCGCGCATGCCCATGCCGGCCGCCTCATCGTCGAGCTGGAGCGCGCGCCGGAGAACCCGGACGATTTCGCCGAGGCCCGGCAGACCGACACCGAGCTGGCGGTGGCGCGCCTGCGCGCCGCCGAGACCCTGGCCGGCGCCGCCCGCATCGCCGCCCTGGAGATCCGCGCGCTCACCGGCTTCGAATCGGTGCTGGTCTACCGCTTCGACGTCGATTGGAACGGCGAGGCCATCGCCGAGGACAAGGATGCGGAGTGGGGCCGCAGCCTGTTCGGCCTGCGCTTTCCCGCCTCCGACATCCCGGCCCAGGCGCGCGCCCTCTACACCAAGGCGAAGAGCCGCTTCGTGGTGGACCGCGACTCGGTGCCGGTGCCGCTGGTGGCGAGCGCGGATGCCGGCAACGCGCCCGTCGACCTGACCTTCGCCCAGCACCGGACGCTCTCGCCGATCCACCTGGAATATCAGCGCAATCTCGGCGTCAACGGCTCGATGTCGATCTCGATCATGGTCGAGAACCGCCTCTGGGGCCTGATGATCGGCCATCACCGCCGGCCGCACTACGTCGCGCCGGAGACCCGCGCGGCGGCGACCGTGCTCACCGATGCCTTCGCCATGCGGGTGCAGGAGATCGAGGCGCGCAGCCTCTGGGCCGAGCGCCAGGCGCATCTCGACACGGAGGGGCGGCTCGTGCGCGAGCTGACCCGGGCGGACGACTTCGTCTCGGCGCTCACGGCCGGCCCGGTGACGATCCTCGACCTGTTCGGTGCGACGGGCGCGGGCATCGTCACGGGCGGGCGCGTCACGCTGATCGGCACGGCGCCGCCGGAAGCCGCAGTGCTCGGGATCGCCGCGTGGCTGCGCGACCGTCTGGGCACCGCGACGAGTTTCGCGAGCAGTGCCTTCACCATCGACCTCCCGGCCGCCGCCCCGTACCGCGAGATCGCGAGCGGCGTCCTGGCGATCTCGGTCGGCGAGGCGCGGGAGACCCTGCTGCTCTGGTTCCGCCCCGAGGTGCCGAGCACCGTGACCTGGGGCGGCGACCCGCGCAAACCCGTGCTCGCCGGCAGCGGGCCGGTGGCGGTGCTGCCGCGGCGCTCCTTCGAGCGCTGGGTCGAGGAGCGCACCGGCTTCGCCGCGCCCTGGGCCCCCTGGCAGGTCTCGCTGGCGGAATCCCTTGCCGAGGCGGTCGACGGCGTGGTCTTGCGCCAGCGCCGCAAGATCGACGAGCTGACCGGCCTTCTCGCCGAGAAGGAGAAGCTGCTCATCCAGAAGGACATCCTGACCCGGGAGATCGATCACCGCGTCAAGAACTCCCTCCAGATCGTCTCGTCCTTCCTCCAGATGCAGCGGCGCCAGATCGCCGACGCCGATGCGCGGCAGGCCTTCTCGGACACCTCGGCGCGGGTGATGAGCGTCGCGCGGGTGCATGACAGCCTCTACCAGGCCGAGCGCATCGAGGAGGTCGATCTCGGCCAGACCATCGAGAGCCTGTGCAAGGACCTCGCGGGAATCGCGGGCGAGGGCCATGCCGTCGATCTCACCGCCGAGACCGGATTGATGGTGCCCTACCGCAAGGCGGTGGCGCTCTCGCTGATCGCGACCGAGCTCGTCACCAACGCCTTCAAGTATGGCGCGCGCGTCCCGGGCGAGGGCCGGGTCGAGGTCACCGTATCCGGGGCGGGCTCGGGCACGGTGAAGCTGCGCGTCTGCGACGACGGCGTCGGCCTGCCGGACGGATGGGAGAACAAGCCCCGCGGCACCGGCCTCGGCATGAAGCTGATCCGGGCGATGCTCGATCAGATCAATGCCCGCCTGGAGGTCGCCAACACGCCCGGCGCCTGCTTCACCGTGACGACCACATGAGGGATGGCCTGCACGCCCGCCTGCGGGCGGCGACTGCGCCGGAGCACGCGGGATTGGAGCGCGACCTCGACTGGCGGGCGCGCGTCGCGACGCTGCCGGGTTATCGCGACCTGCTCGCCCGGCTCCACGGATTCCACGCCGCCTACGAGCCCGCGATCGGGCTGGCGCTGGCCGACGAAGCCTTCCTGGGCGGGCGGCGGCGGCTCGCCCGGCTCGATGCGGATCTGCGTCACCTCGGGCTCGCCGAACCGGCCATCGCCGCCCTGCCCCGCCCGGAGCCGATCCGCCTCGCCGGCCCGGCGGCGGCGACCGGCGCGCTCTACGTGCTGGAGGGCTCGACCCTCGGCGGCCAGGTGATCGGCCGGCATATCGGCTCCGTCCACGGGCTGACCGAGGAGGGCCTCGCCTATTACCGGGCGCACGGCCCGGCGACGGGGACGATGTGGGCGTCCTTCCGCGCGCGGCTGACCCTGTTCGAGGACGATGCGGCCGGCGAGGCCGCGCTCATCGAGGCCGCCATCGCGACCTTCGCGGCGATGCGGGCCTGGCTCGGCGCGCAGGCCGCGAGCCGGGCGGCCTGACCGGCCGATCCGGCTTCAACCGCCACGTCCCTCGCCCCGCCGGGCGGCTGCCGTGTTCACCTCACATCAGGGAACGCGCGTTCCCTCCCCCCTCTGCGGGGGAGGGTGGCCCCTGTGTCAGCAGGGGTCGGGAGAGGGGTGCAACGGTGCAAGAGAGCGCTCGGCATCGACGCTGAACCCTGTCCGGAAGCCGGGTTCCCCTCTCCCGCCTCACTGCGTTCGGCACCCTCCCCCGAAGAGGGGGGAGGGAGGCCACGCCCTGCCCGGTACGGCATGGAAACGTGATAGACGCCCGGCGAGGCGACGGGATCGTTGGCGGCTTGGGTCCGTTCAACCGGATCTCGCCTCGCCCTCCGACAGCAGGCCCTCGACGAATCCCGCGAGCCCGGTGCGGCGGGTGCGCTTCAGGCGCTCGGCCGTGAGGATGCTCTGCAGGGCCGTGAAGGCGTTCTGCAGGTCGTCGTTGACGATGACGTAGTCGTACTCGCTCCAGCGCTGGATCTCGTTGCGGGCGTTGAGCAGCCGCTTCTCGATGGTGGCGGGCGCGTCCTCGGCCCGCCGCTCCAGGCGCTGGCGCAGCTCGGCCATGCTCGGCGGCAGGATGAACACCGTGACGACGTCGTCCGTCAGCTTCGCCCGCACCTGCCGGGTGCCCTGGTAGTCGATGTCGAAGATCATGTCCCGGCCGCTCGCCAGCACCCGTTCCACCGGGCGGCGCGGCGTGCCGTAGAAATTGCCGTGGACCTCCGCCCATTCGAGCAGGTCGTCACGGGCGCGCAGGTCGTCGAAGGCCTCGCGCTCGATGAAATGGTAGTGCCGGCCCTCGATCTCGGAGGGGCGGCGCGCCCGCGTGGTGACCGAGATCGAGAGGTCGAGGCCCCAGCCGCCGTCCTGGGCGATGGCCCGGGTCAGGGTCGTCTTGCCCGCCCCCGAGGGCGAGGACAGGATCAGGATCAGGCCGCGCCGGGCGATCGCGTCCGGCTTATGCCGTGTCGGCTCCGTCATCGCCACCCCTGTTGCCGCATCGCGCTCACTCGACGTTCTGAACCTGCTCGCGGAATTGCTCCACCACGGCCTTCAAGTCGAGTCCGATCCGCGAGAGGCTCACATCGTTCGCCTTGGCGCAGAGCGTGTTGGACTCCCGCCCGAGTTCCTGGGCGAGGAAGTCGAGGCGCCGTCCGATGGCGCCGCCCTGGGCCAGCAACTCGCGCACCGCGCCGATATGGGCGCGCAGGCGGTCGAGTTCCTCGCGGACATCGGCCTTGGCGGCGAGCAGCACCGCTTCCTGGTGCAGGCGGTCGGCATCGAGGCCGCCGCCCTCCAGAAGGCTCGCGACGGATGCGGCGAGGCGCGCACGCACGGCCTCGGGCTTCCGGGCCGGGTTCGCCTCCGCGGCCTCGGTCAGGGCCGCGATGCGCTCGACCTGGCCGCCGACGATGGCGGCGAGCTCCCGGCCCTCGGCGCGGCGGGCCTCGACGAGATCGGCGACCAGCCGCACCACGCCCTCGGCGAGATCGCGGGCGAGGGAGTCCGTCTCCGGCGCGGCTTCCTCCTCCGACTCGATGACGCCGCGGATGCCCAGCAGCCCGTCCATGGTGGCGGGCGCGAGGCCTTCTGGCACCGGCACCCGGGCGACCGCTGCGGCGAGGCTCGCCAGCAGCGCCTCGTTGACCCGGACCCGCACGGCGGTCTCGGGCTTCGTCAGGGTCAGGGAGAGCTGGCACTGGCCGCGGGCCAGGGTCTTCTGCAGGGCGGTGCGGGCCACCTCGCCCACCGCCTCGAAGCCGTTCGGCACCCGCAGGCGCACGTCGAGGCCGCGTCCGTTGACGCTGCGCACCTCCCAGGCCCATTGCACGGGGCCCGTGGTGCCGGTGGCCCGGGCGAACCCGGTCATGCTCGCGATCATGGTCTCGTCAGGCCCCGCGCCGTGGAAGCCCGGAGCCTTACAGCCGATCCCGATCGCGTTGCAATCCGGATCGGCTGTAAGTCCTTGTCGTGACGCGCTCTCTCACGCCGGATCGGTCTTCGTGGCGGCGGAGAACGCTCCGGCGATCCGCGGCGCGCCCGTCAGGGGCGGCCGGGCAGTTCCTTCAGCACCGGCACGGACTTGGCCGAGTTGAGATCGTAGGTCTTGTTCTTCAGCGGATCGAGCTTCGTGCCCTCGGAGGCGTCGAAGGCCTTCGGGCGGGGGCTGCCGGGCTGCCCGTCGAAGGCGACGTTGGTGCCGGGCGCGTAGGCCGAGGCGCGACCCGGCGCCGCGTTCGGGTCCGCCGGCGGCTCGACCTTGTCGACGTTGCCGGCATCGGGCGCCGCCGGGTTCTGGCGGGCGCGCTCGACCGCGCGCCACTTGGCGACGTTGCGCTGGTGGCCCTCCAGCGAATCCGCGAAGGTGTGGCCGCCGGTGCCGTCGGCGACGAAGTAGAGGTCCTTGGTGCGCGAGGGGTTGGCCACCGCTTCGAGGGCGGCGCGGCCCGGATTGGCGATCGGGCCCGGCGGCAGGCCCTCGATCACGTAGGTGTTGTAGGGGGTCGCGCGCTCGATCTCGGAGCGCAGGATGCCGCGCCCCAGGGTGCCGCGGCCGCCGACCAGGCCGTAGACGATCGTCGGGTCCGATTGCAGCTTCATGCGCTTGTTCAGGCGGTTGACGAACACGCCCGCGACGCGCGGCCGCTCGTCGGCGCGGCCGGTCTCCTTCTCGACGATCGAGGCGAGGGTGACCATCTCGGCCGGGGTCCGCACCGGCACCTCGGCGCTGCGGCGCTGCCAGATCTGGTTCAGCACCTCCTTCTGCTTCGCCTTCATCAGGTTGACGATCTGCTGCCGGGTGGCGCCGCGCTCGAACTTGTAGGTGTCGGGCAGGAGCGAGCCCTCCCCCGGGATCTCGCCGATCTCGCCCGTCAGCACGTCGTTCTCGTTGAGCCGGGCCACGATCTGCTCGCTGGTGAGGCCCTCGGGGAAGGTGATGGCGTGCTGGACCTGGCGGCCGGTCGTCACCGTGTCGATGGCGTCGCTGATGCTGGCGCGCGCCTTGAAATTGTACTCGCCGGCCTTGAGCGGCGGGCGGCCGCCGAAGCGGGCGGCGAACTCGAACAGGCCGGTATGGCCGATCACGCCCTCGCGGCGCAGGATCTCGGCGATCTCGCTGGTGCCGCTGCGGGTCGGGATGACCACGACCTTGTCGGCCGGCAGCGGGCCGGGCTCGTGGATCTGCCGCTGGAACAGGGTCAGCCCGATCATCGCGCCGATGGCGAGGACCACGGAGAAGGTCAGGAGACCGCTGATCGTGGCGACGAGGCCGCCGCGCTCGCGCACCGGCCGCTCGGGCGGCGGGGGGGCGGCGGTCGGCTTGATCGCCTCGTTGGGCGAGCGCGGGGACAGGCGCGTCGGGAACGGGGTCTCGTCGCGCGTGATCGGCGTCGAATCCAGCGTCTTGCGTCTGCGGAAGAACATGAAAATCCTGCTCGGGCGGACGCCCGGGCCGGGTCGGGGGCCGAGCCGGGGCGTCGTCCCGCGTCGGGTTGGGCCGCGGACCTTCGAAACTACCCGCTTTTGTGGCGAAATTGCCATCCCGCAGGGCGGGAGCCCATTCACGATGCGGGGGCCGGCATGCCGCCCCCGCATCGCCCGCCGGTCAGCGCGAGGTGCGCAGCACCTGCAGGTCGAGGTCGCGCACCTTCTTGCGCAGGGTGTTGCGGTTCACGCCGAGCAGCTCCGCCGCGCGGATCTGGTTGCCGCGGGTGGCGGCCAGCGCCGCGCCGATCAACGGGCCCTCGATCTCGCGCAGCACCCGGTGGTAGAGGCCGGGCGGCGGCAGGGTGTCGCGGTAGTTCGAGAAGTAGTCGGACAGGTGCCGCTCCACGGCGTTCGACAGGCTCTCGGACTCGCCGGCCTTGCGGGCGCCGTTGCCGCCGGGCGCTGCCGATTGCGGGGGGCTGAGCGGCAGCGTGTCGAGCTCCGCCTCGATGACGGGTCCGGTGATCGTCTCCTGCGGATAGAGCGCGGCGAGCCGCCGGACGAGGTTCTCCAGTTCGCGCACGTTGCCCGGCCAGCGGTAGCGCTTGAGCTTCTCCATGGCGTCGGCGTCGAGGGTCTTGCGGGTCAGCCCCTCGCGCTCGACCAGTACGAAGAAGTGGCGCACGAGGTCCGGCACGTCCTCCGAGCGCTCGCGGAGCGCCGGCAGGCGCAGGGGCACCACGTTCAGGCGGAAGAACAGGTCCTCGCGGAAGATGCCCTGCTGGATCGAGATGCGCAGGTCCTTGTTGGTGGCCGCGATGATGCGCACGTTGGTCTTGATCGGCACGCGCCCGCCGACGGTGGTGTACTCGCCCTGCTGAAGCACGCGCAGCAGCCGGGTCTGCGCCTCCATCGGCATGTCGCCGATCTCGTCGAGGAACAGGGTGCCGCCCTCGGCCTGCTCGAAGCGGCCGGCCGAGCGCTGGAGCGCGCCGGTGAAGGCGCCCTTCTCGTGGCCGAACAGCTCGGATTCGATCAGGTCGCGCGGGATCGCCGCCATGTTGACGGGCACGAAGGGCCCCGAGCGGCGGCGGCCGTAATCGTGCAGGGCGCGGGCCACCAGCTCCTTGCCGGTGCCCGACTCGCCCGTGATCATCACGGTGAGGTCGGTCGGCATCAGCCGGGCGAGGGCCCGGTAGATCTCCTGCATGGCCGGCGAGCGGCCCACCAACGGGATGTCCTCGTTCTCCGGCCCGGCGCCGGGCGGGGCCGCGCCGCGGGGCCGCGACAGGGCGCGGCCGACGATCGCGGTCAGCTCCTTCAGGTCGAAGGGCTTCGGGAGATACTCGTAGGCGCCGCGCTCCGAGGCGCGGATCGCCGTCATGAAGGTGTTCTGCGCGCTCATCACGATGATCGGCAGTTCCGGCCGCACGCGCTTGATGCGCGGCAGCAGGTCGAACACGTTCTCGTCGGGCATCACCACGTCGGTGATGACGAGGTCGCCCTCCCCCTGCGCCACCCAGCGCCACAGGGTCGCGCAATTGCCCGTGGAGCGGACCTCGTAGCCGGCGCGCGAGAGCGCCTGGTTGAGGACCGTGCGGATGGCGGCGTCGTCGTCCGCAACGATGATGTGGCCGTTCGGCATGACTCTACTCGGCCTCCACGACCGATTCGCGCCCGTCGCGGGCGCTCGACATGGGCAGGAGAAGGCGGAAGGTGGTGCGGCGCGGGACCGGATCGCACTCGACGATGCCCCCGTGGTCGCCGACGATCTTGGCCACCAATGCAAGACCGAGGCCGGAGCCCTGCGCCTTGGTGGTGACGAAGGGGTCGAACAGGTCGGGCAGGAGCTCAGCGGTGATGCCGGGGCCGTTGTCGCGCACCGCCACCTCGATGGGCAGGCTCACCCGCTCGCGCGAGCCCGGCACCTGCAGGCGCAGGCCCGTGCGGAAGGCGGTGGACAGGGTGATCTCGCCATCCACCGTGTCGGCGCCGATCGCCTCGGCCGCGTTCTTCACGAGGTTCAGGATCACCTGCACGAGCTGGTCGCGGTTGCCGAGGACCGGCGGCAGCGACGGGTCGTAGGTCTCGATGAAGCGGATGTGACGGGCGAAGCCCGACTGGGCCGAACGCTTCACCTGATCGAGCACGCCGTGGACGTTGACGGCGCCGCGCTCCACCGGGCGCTCGTCGCCGAACAGCTCCATGCGCTCGACGATGCGCACGATCCGGTCCGACTCGTCGCAGATCAGCCGGGTCAGCACCCGGTCCTCCTCGGCGCCGGACTGCTCGAGGAGCTGGGCGGCGCCGCGGATGCCCGCGAGCGGGTTCTTGATCTCGTGGGCGAGCATGGCGCCGAGCGCCACCATCGAGCGGGCGGCGCCGCGATGGGTGAGCTGGCGGTTCATCTTGTCGGCGATGGTGCGCTCCTGGAGCATCAGCACCACGGCCTCGCCGTTGTCGCCCAGAGCGGTGGCGAACACGTCGACGCTGCGCTCATGGCCGGAGCGGGGCTGGACCAGCTCGACCCGGTACTCGCTGACGCTGGAGCGGCGGCGGCGCACCTCGGCCACCAGCGCGATGATCGGCGAGGCGAAGGGGATGATGTCCCGCAATTGCCGCCGCTGCATCAGGCGCGCCGAGGAATCGAAGAAGCTCTCGGCCGCATGGTTGCAGTGGACGATGCGCTCGTCGGGGCCGATCGTCAGCACCGGCAGCGGCAGGGCGTTCAGCACCGCCGCCCCGGTCAGGCCGAGGGAGGCCGCGCCGCGGCCGCCGAGCAGACCCTCGGGCTCCGGGCTCGAATCGGTCATGCCGCCTCCGGAATGGCGCGGGCGGGCGCCCCGAAGGCCGCGCGCAGGAGCGCGCGGGCCGTGCTCGGATCCGTCGTGGTGAGGAGGCGCGTGCGGTCGGCGGCGTCGAGCCCGCCGCCGGCCTCCGCATAGGCCGCGAGATGCTTGCGCGCGTGGCGCACCCCCATCGCAACGCCGTAGAGGGCGATCAGCCCGTCGTAATGCTCCACCGCCACACTCCCCCGCTCCGCCCGCGTGAGCCCGCGCGGCGCCTCGCCCCGCAGGCCCGCGGCCACCGCGCCGACCCGCCAGGGCCGCCCGACCGCGGCGCGCCCGATCATCACCCCGGCCGCGCCCGAGGCGGCGAGGCAGGCCTGGGCCTGCGCGAGGTCGCCCACGTCGCCGTTGGCGATGACGGGCAGCCGCACCGCCTCGACCACGGCGCGGATCGCGGCCCAGTCGGCCTGCCCCTTGTAGAATTGCTGCCGGGTGCGACCGTGGACGGTGAGTCCGTCGAGGCCGATCCCCTCCGCCCGCCGCGCCAGATCCGCCGCGTTGAGGCTCTGGTGATCCCAGCCGAGCCGCATCTTGAGGGTCACCGGGACCGAGACCGCGCCGCGCACCGCCTCCAGCAGGCGGCTCGCATGGTCGAGGTCCCGCATCAGGGCCGAGCCCGAGGCGCCGCCGGTGACGACCTTGGCCGGGCAGCCCATGTTGATGTCGACGACCTGCGCGCCGCTTCCGACCGCGAGGCGGGCCGCCTCCGCCATCGGCTCGGGCTGGCAGCCGGCGAGCTGGACGATGTGCACGTCCACGCCCGAGCCCTCCGCCCGCAGCCGCGCCTCGCTGGCGCCGCGGGCGAACTCGGCCGCGGCCACCATCTCGGAGACCACTGCGCTGGCGCCCAGGCGCCGGGCGATCCGCCGCATGTGCAGGTCGGTGACGCCGGAGAGCGGCGCCAGCAGGGCGAGCGGTGCGGCGCCGGGGCGGCGGCTGCGCAGGGCGCTCAAATAATGATCATCGCTCATTCTGCACAACAAATAGACAAAAGCCGCGCCGACGCAAGCGGCTTCCGATTTGATTTCGGGGGATGCCCCGCTTAAAGCCGGGGCAATCCCGCCGGTACCCTCGCACGCGCAAGGGGCCATGCGCGCGCGAGGCCCTGCGCATTCAGCGCGCAGGCTCTGACTGAAGGGTACAGGAAGCCAGCATGTCCACGACCGGTTCGAGCGTCGCCGCGGTGGTCGTGGCGGCCGGCCGCGGCATCCGCATCGGCGGGGGCACGCCGAAGCAGTATCGCCGGGTCGGCGGGCAGGCCGTTCTCACCCGGACTCTGGCGGCGCTCGGCGGCCATCCGGCCCTCGACCGGCTGCAGGTGGTGATCGCGCCCGACGCCGCCGCCTTCTACGCGGAGTGCGTGGCAGAACTCGACCCGGCCGTGCGCGCCAAGCTGGCGCCGCCGGTGGAGGGCGGGGCGACGCGCCAGCAATCGGTGCGCGCCGGTCTCGAGGCCCTGGCGCAGGCGGACGCGCCGGAGACGGTGCTCGTGCACGATGCCGCCCGCCCCTATGTCGATGCCGCCCTGGTGGACCGCGCCATCGCCGCCGGCCGGGAATACCGTGCCTCGGTGCCGGGCATCGCGGTGAGCGACACGATCAAGCTCGTGGCCGAGGCGACCGCCCTGGTCAGCCGCGTGCGCGAGACCCCGGCCCGCGAGGCCCTGCGCGCCGTGCAGACGCCGCAGGCCTTCGCCTTCGCGAGCCTGCTCGACGCGCACCGCTCGGCGGCATCGGCCGACCTGCACAGCTTCACGGATGACGGGGCGCTGGCCGAGTGGGCGGGCCTCGACGTGGTGGTGTTCGAGGGCGACCTGCGCAACCGCAAGATCACGCAACCGGGCGACCTGATCGAGGCCGACCGCGCCTTCTCCGATGCGAGGAATCCAGCCATGACGACCTACGTCACCCGCCTCGGCACCGGCTTCGACGTCCACGCCTTCACCGAGGGCGACCATGTCTGGCTGGGCGGCGTGAAGATCCCGGCCGACCGCGGCGTGCTCGCCCATTCCGACGGCGACGTGGCGCTGCACGCGCTCACCGACGCGCTGCTCGGCGCCATCGCCGATGGCGATATCGGCACGCATTTCCCGCCCTCCGACGAGCGCTGGCGCGGCGCCTCGTCCGACCAGTTCCTGGCGCATGCCTGCGCCCTGGTGCGGGCACGCGGCGGACGGATCGACCATCTCGACATCACCGTGCTGGCCGAGGCCCCGCGCATCGGCAAGCACCGCGAGGCGATCCGCGCGCGCATCGCCGAGGTCGCGGGCGTGCCGCTCTCCGCCGTTTCGATCAAGGCGACCACCACGGAGAAACTCGGCTTCGTCGGCCGCGCCGAGGGGCTCGCCGCCCAGGCCGCCGCGACGGTGCGCCTGCCCGAGGAGGAGCCTGTCCTCGACGCGCAGGCCGAGACGGCGATGCGCCAGGGCTGAGCGATGCTCGACGACGCGCTCCTCGCCCGGGCCGCGGCGCTGGTGAAGGCTTATGCCGCGGCGGGCCTGCGCATCGCCACGGCCGAATCCTGCACGGGCGGCCTCGTGGCGGGGCTGCTCACGAGCGTGCCCGGCTCCTCGGCCGTGGTGGAGCGCGGCTTCGTCACCTACTCGAACGAGGCCAAGGCCGAGGCGATCGGCGTGCCCGCCGACCTCATCGCCGCGCAGGGTGCGGTGAGCGAGCCGGTCGCCCGCGCCATGGCCGAGGGCGCGCTGGCCCATTCGCGTGCCGATGTGGCGGTGGCGATCACCGGCATCGCCGGCCCCGGCGGCGGCAGCGCCCTCAAGCCGGTCGGCCTCGTGCATTTCGGCCTTGCCGCCAAGGGCCGCCCGGTGATCCACCGCGAGCGCCGCTACGGCGATCCCGGCCGGACGGAGATCCGCCGCCTCGCCGTCGCCGAGGCGCTCGACATGCTGGACAAGGCGCTGGTCTCGGGCTGATTCGACCGGAGCGCCACATCATCCCTCCCCCACGGACCTCGGGCTTGCTTGAGATCCGCATCGCTCCGTTGCCGTGCCGATGCCGAGGTTGAGCCGGGGCGAAGTCGGCTCTCTGTGAGGCGCGGGTCCCCTCTCCCGTTCGGGAGAGGGGGCCCGAGCCTCGCTGGGAACCGGAGTTGATCCAGGACGGCGCTGAAGCGGCGATGAGGCCCGCCTCCCTATGCAACGGCTCTGCCGCCCGGCGGGCAGGAGAGGGAGCGCGCCCGTCCCGATCCTCAGGCCGCCCGCTCCAGCCGTGCCGCCCCGCGCGCGAGCACGTGGCCGAACAGGTCCTTCGGGTCGTCCACCTCCGGGATGAGGTCGAGGCCGGGGCCCGGCCCGGCGAGGTCGCGGATGCAGCGCAGCGCCGAGAAGTCCTCCAGCGCGAAGCCGACCGAATCGAACAGGGTGATCTCCTGCGGGCTCGCCCGGCCGGGGGCGCGGCCGGTCAGCACCTGCCACAGCTCGGTCACCGGGAAATCCGCCGGCATCTGCTGGATCTCGCCCTCGATCCGGGTCTGGGGCGCGTACTCGACCACGGTGCGGGCCGCGCGCACGAGATCGGCGTGCAACTCGGTCTTGCCGGGGCAATCGCCGCCGATGGCGTTCAGGTGCTGGCCCGGCGCGATCAGGTCCGGCGTCAGGATCGTGGCGCGCGCCTTGTCGGCGGTCGCGGTCGTCACGATGTCGGCGCCGGCGACCGCCTCGGCCACCGAGCCGGCGCAGGTGATCGAGAGGCCCCTGCCCTCCAGGTTCGCCCAGGCCTTGGCCATCGCCCGCGGATCGACGTCGTAGAGGCGGATCTCCGCGATGCCGAGCACCGCCTTGAAGGCGAGCGCCTGGAACTCCGCCTGCGCCCCCGTGCCGATCAGCGCCAGGGTGCGACTGCCCGGCCGCGCCATGGCGGAGGCCGCGAGCGCCGAGGTCGCCGCGGTGCGGAGCGCCGTCAGCACCGTCATCTCGGAGAGGAGGACCGGATAGCCCGTGGCGCGCTCCGCAAGCACCCCGAAGGCCGCCACCGTCAGCTTGCCCGCCCGCGTGTTGCCGGGATGGCCGTTGACGTATTTGAAGGCGAAGCTGTCCCCGTCGGCGGCGGGCATCAGCTCGATCACGCCCTGCGGCGCGTGGCTGGCGAGCCGCGATTCCAGCGAGAAACTCTCCCAGCGCGCGAAATCCGCGCGGAGCGACGCGGCGAGCCGGGCCAGCAGCGCCTCCGGCCCCTCGCGCCGGATGAGCGCCGCCATCTCGTCGGATCCGATATACCGCGTCACGTCAGGCTCCCGGGGTTCACCCGGGCAAGCCTGCCCGAGCCGGGCGGACGGGCGACAGCCGGATTCATGGACGATCCGGACAGCGGATCGTACGATCTGGTAAGCTCGGCCGCCCATTCTGAGCCATGCTCGACGATCTCGACCGCCGCCTGATCGCCCTCCTGCGCACCGATGCGCGGCTCCCCATCGCCAAGCTCGCCGCCGCGCTCGGCGTCACCCGCGCCACCGCCCGGGCCCGGCTCGAGCGCCTGGTCGCGAGCGGGGTGATCCAGGGTTTCACCGTGGTGCTGCGCGCCGAGGGCGTTAGCGCCGAGGTCCGTGCCATCACCCTGGTCGAGGTCGACGGGCGGCACGCCGAGGCGGTGATCCGGCGCCTTGCCGGCCTGCCCGAGATCCGGGCGCTCCACACCACGAACGGGCGCTGGGACATCGTGGCCGAGATCGAGGCGCCCTCGCTCGCCGCCTTCGACGCGCTGCTGCGCACGATCCGCCAGATCGAGGGCATCGCCAATTCCGAGACGAGCCTCCTGCTCGCCGCGCGCAAAGGGGGCGCCTGAGGCCGGCTTCCCGCAGGCGGTCCCGGGCCCTAGATGTCACCGCCGTGGGAGGTCGCTCCGATGGACCGCGGCGCCAGCGTCTGCATCGTCGGCGGCGGGCCGGCCGGGATGATGGCCGGGCTGCTGCTCGCCCGGGCGGGGGTGCCCGTCACCGTGCTGGAGAAGCACGCCGACTTCCTGCGCGACTTCCGCGGCGACACCATCCATCCTTCGACCCTCGACCTGATGGACGAGCTCGGTCTCGGCGAGGCCTTCCGGGCGCTGCCGCAGCAGCGCGTCGAGACTCTCTCGGGCGTCGTTGCCGGCCGCGCCTTCCGCATTGCCGACTTCCGGCATCTGCCGAGCCGTAACCGCTTCATCGCCATGATGCCGCAATGGGATTTCCTCGATTTTCTCGCCCGCCAAGCCGACAAATCCAACTTCTGCTTGCAGATGCGCACGGAGTCTCTCTCGCTCGTTGAGGAAGCCGGTCGCATCGTCGGCGTCCGGGCCCGTGGGCCGGACGGCGAGACCGAGATCCGCGCCGATCTCGTCCTCTGCGCGGACGGCCGCCACTCGGCGATGCGGGCCCAGGCCGGCTTTCGCCCGCAGGCCTTCGGCGCGCCGATGGACGTGCTCTGGTTCCGGCTCTCGCGCCGCGCCAGCGACGCCGATGCCACCGCCGGTCGCTTCGGGCGCGGCCGCATCCTCGTGACCATCGACCGGGGCGAGCACTGGCAATGCGCCTATGTGGTGCCGAAGGGTGGCGACGCGCGGCTGCGGGCCGGCGGCCTGCCGGCCTTCCGGGCCCGGGTCGCTGACCTCGCGCCCCTCCTGGCGGATCGGGTCGGCGAGATCGCCTCCTGGGACGACGTGAAGGTGCTCACCGTCACGGTGGACCGCCTGGAGCGCTGGCACCGGCCGGGACTCCTCTGCATCGGCGATGCGGCGCACGCCATGTCGCCGATCGGCGGCGTCGGCATCAACCTCGCGATTCAGGACGCGGTCGCTGCCGCGAACCTGCTCGCCGATCCCCTACGCCGTGGCACCCTGACGGAGGCCGACCTCGCCCGGGTCCAGCGCCGCCGGATGCTGCCGGTGCGGCTGACCCAAGGGCTGCAGCGCCTCGTCCAGAATCGGGTGATCGCCCGCGTGCTCGACGAAACCGGCGCGCCCCTGCGGCCGCCCCTGGCGCTCCGCCTGCTCGACGCCCTGCCCCCGCTCCAACGCCTGCCGGCCTGCATCGTCGGGCTCGGTTTCCGGCCGGAGCATGTCCGGACCGAGCCTCAGGCCGCCGCGCCGTAGATACGGTCCGCCCGACCCTCGAAGGCGTCGGTGAACTTGCGGAAGGCGCGGTCGAACATCGAGCCCATCACCAGCCCGAGGGTGCGGCTCTTGAACTCGTAGGTGATGAAGAAGTCCACGTCGCAGCCGCCGGTCGCGTTGGGGCGGAAGGCCCAGCGGTTCTCGAGGTGGCGGAACGGGCCGTCGATATACTCGGCCACGATCTTGAGCTGCGGCCGGTCGAGGCTGACGCGGGTGGTGAAGCGCTCGCGGATCGCCTTATAGCCGACGCCCATCTCGGCCACGAGCACCTCCTGCCCCTCTTCCCCGGGCTGCCTCCGCAGCACGCGCAGGGATTCGCAGAGCGGCAGGAACTCGGGATAGCGCTCCACGTCGGCGACAAGATCATACATCTGCTGCGGCGTGTGGCGCACCGCGCGCGTAACCCGGAAGGAGGGCATGTCAGGCTGTCAGGGCGGTGGCGTGGCGGGCGTTGCGGGCGGCCTGCAGGCGGGCGAAATCCTCGCCGGCATGATGCGAGGAGCGGGTTAGCGGCGTCGCCGAGACCAGCAGGAAGCCCTTGGCGTAGCCCGTCGTCTCGTAGGACTTGAACTCGTCGGGTGGCACGAAGCGCACCACCTCGTGGTGCTTCTTGGTCGGCTGGAGGTACTGGCCGATGGTGAGGAAGTCGACATCGGCCGAGCGCAGGTCGTCCATCAGCTGCACGACCTCGTTCCGGTCCTCGCCGAGGCCGACCATGATGCCGGACTTGGTGAAGATCGTCGGGTCGAGCTCCTTCACCCGCTGCAGCAGGCGCACGGAGTGGAAGTAGCGCGCGCCCGGCCGCACGGTGAGGTACTTGCCCGGTACCGTCTCGAGGTTGTGGTTGAACACGTCGGGCTTGGCCGCCACCACGACCTCAAGCGCCCCGTCCTTGCGCAAGAAGTCGGGGGTGAGGATCTCGACCGTGGTGCCGGGGCTGGCCTTTCGGATCGCCGCGATGGTGCGGGCGAAGTGCTCGGCGCCGCCGTCCTTGAGATCGTCTCGGTCCACGGAGGTGATGACCACGTGGTGCAGGCCGAGCTTGGCCACCGAATCGGCGATCTTCAGCGGCTCCTCGCCGTCGAGCGCCTCTGGCAGGCCGGTGCGCACGTTGCAGAAGGCGCAGGCCCGCGTGCAGGTGTCGCCCATGATCATGAAGGTGGCGTGCCGCTTCTCCCAGCACTCGCCGATATTCGGGCAGCCCGCCTCCTCGCAGACGGTGACGAGCCCGTGCTCGCGCACGATGTTCCGGGTCTCGGCCCAGGCGGCCGAGCCCGGCGCCTTGACACGGATCCAATCGGGCTTGCGCGCCTGGACCGGCTGGTCCGGCCGGTGGGCTTTCTCCGGATGGCGCGGGCGCGCCGTCGCCGGACGGGGATCGTTCTTCAGGAGGTCGAGGACGACGGCCATGCTCACCGCGCAGGCGCACCCGCCGCAGCGGGGCTTTCTCGGGGGAAGGCCCTGACTTAAGGCTTCAGCCCCGCGACCGCAAACCGGCGCGGGCGCCCCTCCGGCCCGGGCGGGGGACAGGCGGGCGCAAGCGTCAAGCTCCGGCAGGCGTCCCATGCGGGGCACGGATCCGTAATCCGCATCGCATGCAATCGAAATGCTGCGCTGCGGCGCGAAGCTGTGCTAATCGGCGCGCCTCACCAAAGCCTGAGTGCGGGATGCGTTTCGAGATCGAGCGGAAGTTCCTGGTCGCCCATGATGGGTGGCGGGCGGCGGTGACCCACCGGATGGACTTGCGCGACGGACTCGTCGGCCAGTTCGCGCGCGGCAAGGTCCGGGTGCGCCTCGACGGCGGCCAGGCCTGGCTCACCGTGAAGGGCGCGCGCCAGGGCATCGCCCGCCCGGAATTCGAGTACGAGATCCCGGTGGCGGATGCCGAGAACATGCTGGAGGGCATCTGCGTCGGCCGCACCATCGAGAAGACCCGCTCGGTGGTGCCCTTCGGCGGCCTGACCTGGACGGTGGACGAGTTCCGCGGCCAGCTCGCCGGCATCGTGCTTGCTGAGGTGGAGCTTGAGGACGAGGACCAGGACTTCACGCGGCCGGACTGGATCGGACGCGAGGTGACCGGCGACCTGCGCTTCCGGCAATCGACGCTGCTGCATCTCTGCCGCGAGGCCGCCAGAACCATCGGCCTCACCGAGATCCTCGCGCTGCCCGAGCAGGTCCTGCCGGTGCAGGACTGAAACGCCTCAAGTCGAAGCGGATCCCGGTTCGGCGGAGGAGAGCAAGTCGAACCATGGCCGTCGCCGGTGCATCCGCGCACCGGCGAGTAGGCTGCCCTTTGTCGCCAACCTGCTCGAGAAGCTGACCGTCGCCCCTTATGGCCGATGCCGATGCATCCGATCCAGAGCGCTCTATGCGAGGCGGACCACCGCATCCGTTACGGCTACGGTTAGGGCGGCATCCGCCACCTTCAAGAATGTTCGCACCCGCAACAATCCGCTAACCATACCGGTCTCGGATCCATGCGGGAGTGATGATGGTTGCGGCGCTGAAGCGGGCGGTGCGGTTGCGGCAGACCATGCGCGCGCGGGACGTGCGCATCGAGGCGAGCGGATGCGCGAAGAGCCCGCCCGCCGCTGCCGTTCCACCGCCTCCATCCGGGCATGGTCTCACGGCGCGCGAGCTGATTCGTATGGCCCAGGCTGCCCGCCGCCGGAAGGACTGATCCGCTTTCTGAATGATCGAAACGGTTCGCCGCAAATCCCTTCTCGCCGCTCGCGGGGAGAGGGGGTGGCGGGCCTGAGCTAGCGACCGGCGATGAGCAGCACTTCTCCGTCCGCCGGTCGGACTGGCGCACTTCAAGGTCCATTCGAGTATCTGCAGATACTGGGTGGAGCCGGAAAGGGGCCTCGGCGAGAAGCCCCGTGTCTCAGCCCTGGCGCGCGCCCGAGCCGAGCGCCGCGACCGTGCAGATATCGCGGGCCGGCGCGTCGGGGATGTGCTCGCCCTTCGAGGCGGCCGGCGCGGCGGCGAAGGTCGTCGGCGCCGGTGCACCGGGCTTGCGCTTCTCGTAGAAGGCGTTGCCGCCCGCCACAGCTACGTAGTGCATATTGTTGTAGGGGAAGCGCCGGCCCGCCGTGTGGAAGTACATGGCGCTGCCGACCTTCGGGTGGCGCTCGCCGGCCAGCACCGCGTCGGCGACGTCGGCGACCTTCGGCAGGTCCTTGTCGCGCATTGGCTTGGTGAGCACACCAGGCGCGAACTGGCGCGGCTGGCCCACCACCTCGCAGATGCCGCCGGGGAAGGCGGCCGCCTCCAGGCGGTTCATCACCACCGTGCCGACGGCGAGCAGGCCCTCCGGATCGGTGCGGTTCGATTCGAAATACATGGCCCGGCCGAGGCAGTCGCGCTCCGCCTCGCTCACCACCATCGCCGGCTTGCGGCCGGGGATCGAGCCCGTAACCGTGGGGCCGCTTGTATTGCAGGCACCGAGTCCACCGCAGGCCAGGATGAGGCCCAGTCCCGATACGGCTCTCGACGCCCGAATACCCTGCATGCGCTCCCGCTCCGCTGTGAAACCCCGTGCCGTGACCCGCTCCGATGTCCGATCTGTGCCGGACTGTTCGCGGGTGACGCGCTGCGGGCCAAGCTTGAGCGCAAATCGGGCGGAATTTGGATGCTCTACCCCCCAATGAGACGGGCGAAGGCGGCGAGGTCGATGTTGCCGCCGCTGATCACGATACCGACCCGCTTGTCGGCCACATCGACCAGCCCGTTGAGCACGGCGGCGGTGGGGAGGGTGCCGGTGGGTTCGACGATCAGCTTCATGCGTTCGGCGAAGAAGCGCATCGTCTCAACGAGTTGCGCGTCGCTCACCGTGAGGATGTCGGCCACGCGCGCCTGGATGATCGGGAAGGTGTGCGCGCCAAGATGCGTGGTCTGCGCCCCGTCCGCCAGCGTCTGCGGCACGGGGATGCGCACGATCCGCCCCTCGCGGAAGGAGCGCTGGCCGTCATTGCCGGCCTCGGGCTCGACCCCGTAGACCCGGCAGCCGGGCGAGGCCTCGGCGGCGGCCAGCGCGCAGCCGGCGAGCTGGCCGCCGCCGCCGAGGCAGGCGACCAGGATGTCGAGGGGCCCCGTCTCCGCGATCAGCTCGAGGGCGAGCGTGCCCTGGCCGGCGATGACGTCCGGATGGTCGTAGGGCGGGATCAGGGTCAGGCCGCGCTCTGCGGCGAGGGCGCGGCCGAGGGCCTCGCGGTCCTGGCTGTAGCGGTCGTAGAGCACCACCTCGGCGCCGTAGCCGCGGGTCGCCGCCATCTTCATGGCGGGGGCGTCGTGCGGCATCACGATCACGGCCGGCACGCCGAGGATCTGGCTCGCCAGCGCCATCGCCTGGGCGTGGTTGCCGGAGGAATAGGCGATCACCCCCCGGCGCCGCACCGCCTCCGGCAGGGCGGAGATGGCGTTGTAGGCGCCGCGGAACTTGAAGGCGCCGGCCCGCTGCAGGTTCTCGGCCTTGAAGAACAGGCGCCCCCCGGTGCGCGCATCGGCGGTGCGCGAGGTCAGGACCGGCGTGCGGTGGGCCACGCCCGCGATGCGCGCGGCGGCGCGCTCCACGTCGGCGAAGGTGGGCAGGCGCAGGGAGGACGCGGCTTCGCTCATCGCTCGGGAAGGCTCCGGGGCACCCCGCCTCAGCCGCGGGGCTCGGACCTTCATACGCGACGGCGGGCATCCGTCCAGACCTGCGCAGGCCGGTCGCCGAACCCGCCGCCGATCGGGCCGCGAGGCCCGTGGCACGGCCCGTGCTCCGCGAGGCGGATCGGAGGGCCGGGCCGGAGCAGCCTGTGAGCGGAGAGGTGCTGAGCAGCGAGGATATGGCGCAGCCGGCGATGCTGACGGTGTGGCCGCACAGCATCGAGGCGAAGGCCGTGGAGCCGCGCGCCCTGCCGAGCCTCAACGAGGCCCTGGCCGAGGCGGGCGCCGTGCTGCGCGACGGCAGCGGCACGCCCTGGATCATCACCGAGGGCGGCCTGATCCTGACGCCGACGGCCCTGCGGATGCTGACGGCGCCGGCCTGACGGCGCGGATCACGCGCCGGATCGGGCGGGCGGAGCGCGCCGGAGCGCCCCGCCCCTCCTCGCTCAGCGAGCGAAGGGCGCCGGCTGCGGCCCCTGGCCGAAGAGCGCGCCGGTGACCTCGGGGACCAGCGGCAGGACGAGGCCGCCGGCCGGGGTGCCGCGGGCATAATCGGGATCGCGCGGGTCGATCACCGAACCGGGGCTCTTCAGATTGTTGCTCGGCGGAGTCGGATCGTAGCGCAGGAACTGCGCCGAGGCGGCGGTGGTGAGCGAGAGGGCCATCGCGGCGGCGAGGGCGGCGGAACGGGCGAGACGCATGAGAACCTCTTCGAATGTGGTTGCTGCCTCGACAACGAGGTCTTCCGTCGATCGTTCACGCGACGCACCAGTTTTCGAAAACTATATCGCGATGCGGCAATTTACTTTGCGACATCGGAGGCCGGATTAATCTGAGATCCGTCATCGGGAAGGATCATGCAGGATCGTCGTGTCGGGATGTCGCAGGGCGGATGACGCGGATCGACCGGTGCGTGATTGATGCAGGACCTGCCGCTGCGTCGCACGTTCCGGGCATCGCGGCGCCCCTCCCCCGCAGGTCCGCCTTGCACGCGGATTCAACCGGGCCGTAATCTGTCGCCGCTATCCATGACGCCCGGGCCTCCCCGGCCCGCTCGAAGACCCCGCACGCCATGCTCGTCCACGAAGGTGAAGCCCGCACCCGCGCGAAGGACGAGAGCCTCGCCTGGACCTTCGCCGCGCTGGCCGGCGCCCTCAACACCGCCGGCTTCTACGCCTTCGGCGCCTATTCCTCGAACATGACCGGCAACGTCTCGGCGCTGGCCGATCATCTCGGCCTCGGCGAGGTCCGCCTCGCGCTCCACGCGCTGGCCCTGGTGGCGGCCTTCGTGGCCGGGGCGATGATCGCCACGCTGCTGATCGGCATCGGCCGCGGGCGGTCCTTGCGTGGGGTCTATGCCTATGGCGTGCTGGCCGAGGCGGTGCTGCTGGCGGCGCTCGGCGCCATCGCGCCCTGGCTGCCGGCGGATGGGCGCGGCGCGGTGCTCGCCCTCGGCCTCAGCTTCCTGCTCGGCCTGCAGAACGCCACCGTCACGCAGATCACCGATGCGCGCGTGCGCACCACCCACGTCACCGGCATGGTCACCGATATCGGGATCGGGCTGGCCAGCCTGCTGGAGCGGCGCCCGGCCACCGACCGGGCGAAGCTGCGCCTCCATCTCGTGACGGTGGCGGCCTTCCTCGCCGGCGGCATCCTCGGCGTGCTGCTCTACCGCTGGCTCGGAACCGCCCTGCTCCTCGTGGTGGCTGGCCTCCTGGCCATGCTGGCGATCCCCGGGATCAGCACCGCGCGCCGGCTGCAGGTCGGCTGACGCGCCGGAGCCGACGCGGGAGCCGCCCGGCGCTGGCGCGCTCCGCCGACGTGGATGCCGGTTCGGCGCACGAGCGCGCGGTGAAGCGAAGGCTGAGAGCCGCTCCCGGTTGGACCGCGACCGGAAGCGGCTCTAGCGGCCGCGCTCCGTCTCGACATCCTCCAGGGTCTTCTCGGCCACCTTCGCGATGGCTTTCAGGAGTGTCCGGGCCTGCGTCCCGGTCAAGGCATCGTAATTGTCGCTGTCCGCAAGCTTGAGGATGGCCTTCACACCCTCGACCGCGGTGAGCGGCTCGGTCGGCATCACGTCGGAGACTGGCATGCGCGTTCTCCCTGCTTGGGCCTTACTGGGCGCTCCGGCATACGCCCAAATGGCGGCCTTCGGAGATCACGGGACCGTGCGCGGCACGACCATCCGTGCGGGATGTCACCTGGCGATCAACTGTGGGACTGTCACGGGCGGATGTCGCGGGCCGATGTCCATCGGCGCTGACGTGGGGCGGCTTCTGGAAAGGTTGCGCGGACCCCCTTGCCAGCCGGCCCGGAATGGATCTAGCCTTCCTTTGCCGACGCACAGCAGAGCGTCGATCCCGAGAGAGGAGGTCAGCGATGAGCCACAGAGGCTTCTGCGTCCCGTCATCTCGTACGGCCGATCCGGATCAGGACACGCCACCGAACCACGACCGGCAGGGATAGTGGTTTCTCGGGCGATGGACGGTTGAGTTCCCCGGTCGGTAGGGCCGGCCGGGCCGGCAGCTCCCCCATCGCACCCGTCAAGCGTGGACCCTGCAAAGACCCGTCAGCCCGCCGGCTGGCGGGTTTTTCGTTTCAGGTGGCTACGATGCCCGACCTCGCGCCTCCAAAGCAGATGCGGGCAATTGATCCAACTCTGCCACCTATTCGTTTGCCTGAGCTATTCTTGTTGAATCGGATGTCGCTTCCTTGGCTATGAGTATGTCCTACGCTCGGTTGTGCAGTATAATATAGTGCCTGACGCCGAGGGTGATGAGCAAATTCAACAAAATCGATTTTATTGCCTCTAGAGTTCTGCCAAATTTGGCAGTTTGCTGGCTATAGCGGTACGTTCCTTTCGGCGTAGCTACCCTATAGCGGATCCGCGGGCACGCTTATCCATTCGCCATATCGTGGCGGCGCGAAACCTGATGGAAAGGTTGCTTATCTCAAGGAGTCCCGCCTTGATCTGAGTGTGTAAACCTGTAAGAATACTGGATGCATTCGAAATGCGCTAGCTTTAGCTTCCTCAGTTTCTTACTGCTCGTGACCAAAAAATGATGAGAAGACCGATCGAATGGCCTTCTATGCGCCGATTTTTATTGGATGTTCATGCCGATTTGCTCGCAATTCATAACAAAACATCAGTAGTAATCGATTTCGGACGTCTAAATTCTACTGAAAAGTTAATTTTAATATTGGAGGATCGGAGATTTTTTAAACACTTTGGAGTAGACATTGTTTCGATTATTAGAGAAACGACGAAAGCTATGCTATTCCGGAGGCATGGCGGTGCAAGCACAATTGATATGCAGTGGGTTAGAACTGTTACGGAATATCGTGAGCACACCTTTGGTCGAAAGATTTACGAAATGTTTCTAGCGCTCATCATTCAGCAGCGATATGATAAAATGACTATATTTCGATCATATCTGCAGATTGCTTATCTCGGGCATCGGATCAAAGGAATTGATGAGGCATCTGAAAAGGTGTTTGGTAAGCCTGTTATGCATCTCAGCCTTGATGAGGCGGCTGAGATCGCCGCAATGTTCGTCTATCCTCGGCCCTCAGTGCCGACGCCGCGCTGGCTTTTCAAGCTCGAACGACGTAAGAACTATGCGAAACAACTCTACCCGCGTTATGAAAAGCGCTTTGATAAGCTGCCAAGTCGAAAAATATTGTAGGTCGGACTCGTTGTAACCAATTTCGACGCCTTGATATGTTGATGCTTGCTTTTGAAGAACAACGTTCAGCATGTCGCGATGAAAATTTCCAAGTATACCTTGGAGTTTAAATAACTGACTGAGAATTTCTTGCTTATCCGATATTTTAGCTTGATCGTTAATCTGCTTGATTCTGATGTTTCGCTCTATTCTTCCTCCAATTTTGACAAAGTTCTCATTGATGTCGTGTTCCAGTCGCTGCGTCATGCCCCAGTTGAAATATAAGGTGGTTTTGTACTGGAAAGAATTTATATTCTGATTCCACTCGTCCACCGCATCACTATAAATTTTTCTTCTTTCTTCTAAGCGGTCGGCGCTCTGGTCAAGGGCAGATAGCACACGAAACATCGCCGACAAGCGTTTCGCGGACACCTTCGAAATATCGTCTGCTACAGCTTTCAATGCCTCGTATTGTTTCTCGGCTCCAAGGAAACGTTGCTGATTGAGCCAATTCCGATACTGCCACCGTTGTATGAGCCAATTAGCCATTAGGCCTGTGCATAGGAAGGTGAGCAACACTGTAATGATGCTCGTGCTGAGGTTCATGACAATGTTGCTCTGCGAATGTTCCAGCGTATATTTCATAGTATGGATTTGTCAGATTGACAAGCATCTGAGCATAATTCAATTGGTGCCGCACCACTGGCCAAATCCGCGTTCAATAATTTTATTTTATGCAGCTTTAGGCGAAAAAGATCCTACCAAGCAGGCGTTTTGGACTCAAGACGACCATCAGATATCGAGTTCAGTTATGTTGGATTGGTTGGTGAGTGGCGTTTTTATCGACGTGCAAGAGGTTTGGCCTAAAAATTGGTTTTGGCTATCTGACTTTCCATAACAAAGGGCTTCGAACGGAAGTTCGAAGCCCTTAAATGATTGCCATTTGACATAATGCTAATCGTGGCCGGACTGCCGCAAGTCATTCTTGAAGCGCCGGTGTCCGCATCACGTATGGATCACACGCCCATACGCGTCCAACACGCTCTCGTGCATCATCTCCGAGAGGGTCGGGTGCGGGAAGACCGTGTGCATCAGCTCTTCCTCGGTGCTCTCCAGCGTCATCGCCACGACATAGCCCTGGATCAGCTCGGTCACCTCGGCGCCGATCATGTGGGCGCCGAGCAGCTGGCCGGTCTTGGCGTCGAACACCGTCTTGATCAGGCCGTCCGGCTCGCCGAGCGCGATGGCCTTGCCGTTGCCCGCGAAGGGGAAGCGGCCGACCTTGACCTGGAAGCCCTGCTCCTTGGCCTTGGCCTCGGTGAGGCCGACGCTGGCGATCTGCGGGTGGCAATAGGTGCAGCCCGGGATCTTGCCCTTGTCCATCGGGTGGGTGTGCAGGCCCTTGATGGTCTCGATGCAGATCACGCCCTCGTGCTCCGCCTTGTGGGCGAGCATCGGCGGGCCGGCCACGTCGCCGATGGCGTAGAGGCCGGGCACGTTGGTGCGGCCGAGCCCGTCCGTGACGACGATGCCGCGGTCGGTCTTCACGCCGAGCTTCTCGAGGCCGAGATTCTCGATGTTGCCGACGACGCCGACCGCCGAGATCAGCTTCTCGGCGGTGATCTGCTGGCTCTTGCCGTCCGAGCCCTCCACCGTCGCGGTGACGGAGGCGGCGCCCTTCTCGACCTTGGTCACCTTGGCGCCGGTGAGGATCTTGATGCCCTGTTTCTCGAAGCGCTTGCGGGCGAGCCCCGCGATCTCGGCATCCTCGACGGGCAGGATCTGCGGCAGCAACTCCACCACCGTCACCTCGGCGCCCATGGTGCGGTAGAACGAGGCGAACTCGATGCCGATGGCGCCCGAGCCCATCACGAGCAGGCTTTTCGGCATCGCCTCCGGCACCATGGCCTCGTAATAGGTCCAGATCTGCTTCTTATCGGGCTCGATGCCGGGGATCGCGCGGGGCCGCGCGCCGGTCGCCACGATGATGTGCTTGGCCTGGTAGGTGCCCGCGCCCTTGGCGCCCTTCGGCGCCTCGGCGCGCTTGGTCTCCTTGACCGTGACCGTGCCGGGCGCGTTGCCCTTGGCGGCGGCCTCGACCGTGGCCTCGCCCCAGATCACGTCGACCTTGTTCTTCTTGAGCAGCATGCCGACGCCGCCGTTGAGCCGGCCCGAGACGCCGCGCGAGCGCTTCACGATGGCCGCGGCATCGAACGAGACCTCCTTGGCGGAGAGCCCGTAATCGGCGGCGTGCTGCATGTAGTGGTAGATCTCGGCCGAGCGCAGCAGCGCCTTGGTCGGGATGCAGCCCCAGTTCAGGCAGATGCCGCCGAGATGCTCGCGGTCCACCACCGCGGTCTTGAAGCCGAGCTGCGCCGCGCGGATCGCGGTGACGTAGCCGCCGGGGCCGGCGCCGATGATGAGGACGTCGTAGGATTCGGACATCACGCGCTCCGGCTCAGACCAGCATGCCCATCGGGTTCTCGATCAGGCCCTTGAAGGCCGCGATCAGCTCGGCGCCGAGCGCGCCGTCGAGCACCCGGTGGTCGCAGGACAGCGTGCAGGTCATCACCTGGACGACGGCGGGCTGGCCGTCCTTCACCACGACCCGCTTCTCGCCGGCGCCCACCGCCAGGATGCTCGATTGCGGCGGGTTGATCACCGCGGTGAACTGCTTGATCCCGAACATGCCGAGATTCGACACCGAGGTGACGCCGCCCTGATACTCCTCGGGCTTCAGCTTCTTGGCCCGGGCGCGGACGGCGAAGTCCTTCATCTCGTTGGAGATGGTCGAGAGCGTCTTCTCGTCGGCCCGGCGGATCACCGGGGTGAACAGGCCGCCGTCGATGGCGACCGCGACGCCGACCTCGGCATGGGTGAAGCGCAGGATGCGGTCCTCGGCCCAGACGGCGTTGGCCGCCGGCACCCGGGTCAGCGCGAGGCCCATCGCCTTGATGACGAAGTCGTTGACCGAGAGCTTGAACAGCGGCTTGCCGTCCTTGTCCTTGCCCGCCGACGCGTTGAGCGTCTCGCGCAGCGTCATCAGCGCGTCGAGCTCGCAATCGACGGTGAGGTAGAAGTGCGGAGCCACCTGCATCGCCTCGGTGAGGCGCTTGGCGATGGTCTTGCGCATGCCGTCGAGGGGCACCTCCGCGTAGGCGTCCTTGGCGAAGAAGCCCTTGACCTGATCGAACGAGAGCCCGGCCGGCGCGGGCGAAGCGGGTTTCGGGGCGGGCGCCGCCTTCGGCGCCTCGGCGGCGGGCGTCCCGGCCTCGGCGGGGGCCGGGGCCTTGGTGGCGCCGGAGGCCTTGGCCGCCTGCACGTCGCGGGCGATGATGCGACCGTGCGGGCCGGAGCCCGCCACGGCGGCGAGGTCGACCCCCTCCTGCTTGGCGATGCGGCGGGCGAGCGGCGAGGCGAAGACGCGGCCACCCTCCCCCGCGGCGGCCGGCTTGCTCGCGTCCGGCTTGGCCGCGTCCGGCGCCTCGTTCACCCGCTCGTAGGCCATGTGGCCGCCGCCGGGCGTGGTGTTCTGCGCCGCCGGGGCCTCGGCGGGCTTCGGGGCCTCCGCCGCCTTCGGCGCGCCGCCGGAGGACGCCGTCGAGACGTCCTCGCCCTCGGCGGCGATGATCGCGATCAGGTCGTTGACCGGCACGTCCGCCGTACCCTCCGGCACCACGATCTTGGCGAGCACGCCCTCGTCGATGGCCTCGACCTCCATGGTCGCCTTGTCGGTCTCGATCTCGGCGAGCACGTCGCCGGACTTGACCGCGTCGCCCTCCTTCTTGAGCCACTTGGCGAGGTTGCCCTTCTCCATGGTCGGGGAGAGCGCGGGCATCAGCACGTTGATGGGCATGGCGTCAGGTCTCGGGCTCAGCCGGGGCGGCGGGATCGGCGAAGGGGAACGGGGCGTCGAGCGGGAACGGCCTCAGCCATGGGCGCGGCTCGCCATCGCTAGTTGAGACCGTCGCGGTCGAGGCTCTCCGCCTCGAAGCCGGCCCGGATGCGCGCGAAGGCCTCGTCCTCCGACATCTCGGTCTCCAGCGCGTAGGCGCGGGCCGCCTGCCGGGCGAGGTCGATCAGGAGGCGCCCCCAGGTGGCGGGGTCGTCGAAGGAGCGGCGCAGCGCGACGCTCACCGCGCCGTCCACCACGATGGCGCGCAGCACCTCGATGCCGCCGTTCTCGGCGACGTCGGGCGGGATGGAGAGTTCTTGGAAAGTCTCGCTCACGGCAGCAGCCCTCTCTGGATCCCCGGCGCGCCGAACACGCCGGGGCGATGAGCGGCGCGCGGGCCTACTTGTAGCAAACGCTCTTCGCCGCCTCGACGACCTCGGCCACGGAGGGCAGCGCGAGCTTCTCGAGATTCGCCGCATAGGGCATCGGCACGTCCTTGCCGGTGATGCGGAGCACCGGCGCGTCGAGATAGTCGAAGGCGTCGACCATCAGGCGGGCCGAGATCTCGGCGCCGACGCCCGATTGCGGGAAGCCCTCCTCGACGGTGATGCAGCGGCCGGTCTTCTTGACCGACTCGACCACCGTGTCGGTGTCCATCGGGCGGATGGTGCGCAGGTCGATCACCTCGGCCTCGATGCCCTGCTCGGCGAGCGCCTGCGCCGCCTTCAGCGCGTAGGTCATGCCGATGGCGAAGGAGACGATGGTCACGTCCGTGCCCGGGCGGTGGATCCTGGCCTTGCCGATCGGCAGCACGAAATCCTCGAGCTTCGGCACCGGGAAGGACTGGCCGTAGAGGATCTCGTTCTCGAGGAAGATCACCGGGTTCGGGTCGCGGATCGCGGCCTTGAGCAGGCCCTTGGCGTCCGAGGCGGTGTAGGGGGCGATCACCTTCAGGCCGGGCACGTTGGAGTACCAGGCCGAATAGTCGTGGCTGTGCTGGGCGGCCACGCGGGCGGCGGCGCCGTTGGGGCCGCGGAACACGATCGGACAGCCGAGCTGGCCGCCGGACATGTAGAGGGTCTTGGCCGCCGAGTTGATGATCTGGTCGATCGCCTGCATGGCGAAGTTGAAGGTCATGAACTCGACGATCGGCTTCAGGCCGGCGAGCGCCGCACCGACGCCGATGCCGGCGAAGCCGTGCTCGGTGATCGGCGTGTCGACCACGCGCTTGGCGCCGAATTCCTGCAGCAGGTTCTGGGTGACCTTGTAGGCGCCCTGGTACTCGGCGACCTCCTCGCCCATGACGAACACGTCGGGGTCGCGGCGCATCTCCTCAGCCATGGCGTCGCGCAGGGCCTCGCGCACGGTCTGGGTCACCATCGGCGTGTCGGCCGGGAACTCGGCCATCACCGGCTCTTGCGCCTTGTTGGTGATGACGGCCGGCGCCGCCGGCGCCCGGGGCGCGTCCTCGGCGGTCTTGGCGGCCGGGGCCGGCTTGTCGGCCTGGCCCTCGGCCTGCATGTCCGGGGTCGGGGCGGGGTGGCCGCCGGAGCCGTTCGGCTTGGCCTTTCCGCCGCCGGAGGCCGCCGCCGAGACGTCCTCGCCCTCGGCGGCGATGATCGCGATCGGCGTGTTGACGGCGACGCCCTCGGTGCCTTCCTCGATCAGGATCTTGGCGAGCACGCCTTCGTCGATGGCCTCGACCTCCATGGTCGCCTTGTCGGTCTCGATCTCGGCGAGCACGTCGCCGGACTTGACCGCGTCGCCCTCCTTCTTGAGCCACTTGGCGAGCTTGCCCTCCTCCATGGTGGGCGAGAGGGCGGGCATGAGGATGTCGGTCGCCATGTCTTGCTCTGTGGTGGGGCTGCGGGGCGGCCTGGAAGGGATCGGCGGACGGGAGCGAGCCGGCTCAGGCGTTCGCTTCGAGCAGGATGTCGGTCCACAGCTCGGACGGATCCGGCTCGGGATCGTTCGTCGCGAATTCCGCGGAATCGTTGACGATCTCGCGCACCTTGGCGTCGGTCGCCTTGAGGTCGGCCTCGGGCACGCCGTGCAATTCGAGCAGGCGCTTGCGCACCATCTCGATCGGATCGTGCTCGTCGCGCATCTTGGTCACCTCGTCCTTCGACCGGTACTTGGCCGGGTCGGACATCGAGTGGCCGCGATAGCGGTAGGTCTGCATCTCCAGGATGTAGGGGCCCTGGCCCGAGCGGGCATGCTCGATGGCGCGGGTGGCCGCCTCGCGCACCGTGCGCACGTCCATGCCGTCGACCTGCTCGCCCGGGATGCCGAAGGAGAGGCCGCGCTTCGAGAAATCCGTCTGCGCCGAGGCGCGGGCCACCGAGGTGCCCATGGCGTAGCGGTTGTTCTCGATCACGTAGACCACCGGCAGCTTCCAGAGAGCCGCCATGTTGAAGCTCTCGTAGACCTGGCCCTGGTTGGCCGCGCCGTCACCCATATAGGTCAGGCTGACCTTGCCGTTCTCGCGGTAATGATCGGCGAAGGCGAGGCCGGTGCCGAGGGAGACCTGGGCGCCGACGATGCCGTGGCCGCCGAAGAACTGCTTCTCGCGGCTGAACATGTGCATCGAGCCGCCCTTGCCGCGGGAATAGCCGCCGCGCCGTCCGGTCAGCTCGGCCATCACGCCCTTCGGATCCATGCCGCAGGCGAGCATGTGGCCGTGATCGCGGTAGCCGGTGATGACCTGGTCGCCCTCGACCGAGGCCATCTGCATGCCGATCACCACGGCCTCCTGGCCGATATAGAGATGGCAGAAGCCGCCGATCAGGCCCATGCCGTAGAGCTGGCCCGCCTTCTCCTCGAAGCGGCGGATCAGCAGCATCTCGTGATAGGCGTGGAGGTCTTCCTCGCGCGTGAACTGAGGCGCGTTGGGCGCCGGCCGGTGGGCGGCCTCGGCTGGCGGGGTGGCGGCCTCAGCCTTCGACTGTCCCGCATTCTTGGCGGCGGCCATCGCGTGCTCCCCGGCATTTGTCCGTTGCGAGGATCGTGTAGGCCAGGAAACCGACGATGGCGAGGGCCGTTCCTCTGACAGGACGCCGCGATCTGTCAGGACGTGGTGACCAGCGGGTCAGATAGACTGTTCAAGGGTTGATGATGACCACGTCGTTGGCATGCACGCGACCGAGAACGATGCGTGCGCGCTCTTCCAGAAGGTCGCGGTCGATCTGCTCGCTGCGCAGGAGCGCCACCCGGTGCTCCCAGGTCGCGCGTTCGGCCTTCGCCGCGGCGAGCTCCTGGGACAGCCCGTAGGCCTCGATCTTGAGGGCGCGCTTGGCCTCGAGGCCGCGATTCCCGTTCTCCGCCTGATAGACGAAGTAGCCGACCACGAGCGCCGACACGGTCCAAAGACCGAGCGGGAGCACGACCATTCTGACGCGGCGACGGACGACCATGCGCCGACCATCGCGGCGCAAGGTTAGGAAATGCCTAACGGAACGAGGCGCAGGCGGGGCTGAGCACGAGGCCGACGGCCTCCTGTGCGAAGGCGGCCTTGTAGGCGTCGCGGATCGCGTCGAGCGCGGCCCGCGTCTCCGGCCGATCCTCGGCGACGATGAGGACGAGGCGGGTGGGCTCGGCCCGCAGCCGCCCGCCGGCCGAGCGCCACTGGCCGTGACCGGCGATCACCGTGAGCCCGTTGGGGAAGAGCGGGGTGATCCGGGCGGCGAGGAAGCGGCGCCACGCGGCTTCGGGGATCGGCCGTCCGTCGCGGCGGGAGAGGCCGAACAGGAGCTGGGCCGAGAGGGCGGGGGCGCCCTCCCGGCAGGTCGGTGCGGTCTCCTGCGCGCCCGCCCCCGCCCGGAGGGCGAGCAGGAGCGCGCAGGCGGCGATCAGCCGGCTCAGCGGCGGGCGAGCTGCTTGATCGCGGCGTGGCCGGCATAGCGGCCCTGCGGGCCGAGGCCCTCCTCGATGCGGATGAGCTGGTTGTACTTGGCCAGTCTGTCCGAGCGGGCGAGCGAGCCGGTCTTGATCTGTCCGCAATTGGTGGCGACCGCGAGATCCGCGATGGTCGAATCCTCGGTCTCGCCCGAGCGATGCGACATCACCGCGGTGTAGCCGGCGCGCTGGGCCATATCGACGGCGGCGAGCGTCTCGGTGAGCGAGCCGATCTGGTTGACCTTTATCAGGATCGAGTTGGCCGTGCCGCTCTCGATGCCGCGCGACAGCCGCTCCACGTTGGTCACGAAGAGGTCGTCGCCGACGAGCTGGCACCGGTCGCCGATCTTGGTGGTCAGCAGCTTCCAGCCCTGCCAGTCGTCCTCGGACATGCCGTCCTCGATCGAGACGATCGGGTACTTGGCGACGAGCTCGGCGAGGTAGTCGACCTGGGCCTCGATGGAGCGGGTCTTGCCCTCGCCCTCGTAGTGGTAGGCGCCGTCCTTGAAGAACTCGGTCGCCGCGCAGTCGAGCGCCAGCATCATGTCCTGACCCGGCTTGAAGCCGGCGGCCTGGATCGACTCCATCACGAAGTCGAGGGCGGCCTCGGCCGAGGGCAGGTTCGGCGCAAAGCCGCCCTCGTCGCCGACATTGGTGTTGTGGCCGGCCTTCTTCAGGGCGCTCTTGAGGGTGTGGAACACCTCGGAGCCCATCCGCACCGCCTCGGCGATCGAGTCGGCGCCGACCGGCATGATCATGAATTCCTGGAAGTCGATCGGGTTGTCCGCGTGGGCGCCGCCATTGATGATGTTCATCATCGGCACCGGCAGGACGCGGCCCTGGACGCCGCCGACATAGCGATAGAGAGGCAGGCCCGCGGTCTCGGCTGCGGCCTTGGCCACCGCCAGCGAGACGCCGAGGATGGCGTTGGCACCGAGCCGCGCCTTGTTCGGTGTGCCGTCGAGATGGATCATCGCCTCGTCGACCGCGACCTGATCCTCGGCATCCATGCCGCCGATGGCGTCGAGGATCTCGGTCTGAACCGCCTCGACGGCGTTGCGCACGCCCTTGCCGCCGTAGCGGCTCTTGTCGCCATCGCGCAGCTCCACCGCCTCGTGCGCGCCGGTCGAGGCGCCCGACGGGACCGCGGCGCGGCCGAACGAGCCGTCTTCCAGCAGGACGTCGACCTCGACGGTGGGATTGCCCCGGCTGTCCAGGATCTCGCGGGCGGCGATATTGGTGATCGCGGTCATGGACGTCCCCTCAACGATTCGTCGTGCGTGCCGCACGGGCGCCCTCGCCCGGTTCGCGGAACGGTCGCCGGGCTTATCGGTCAAGCTCGGTCCCGCTTCAAGCGGTCGCAGCCCGATGCCGGGCCGCCCGTGATGCGCGGGTTGTCGCCTGCGACGCTGCATTGAGCGCCGCGCGGATGCAAGCCCGGCGCCCGCGCGCTATAGCCCGCCCATGACGAACGACGCTCTGCAACTCGGCCAGGCCACCCCCCTGCCCGCTTCGCCCGAGGAGGCCCGTCTCGACCGGGTCCCCAATCCCCATGCCGACACGGATTATTGCGCCCGCTTCACGGCGCCCGAATTCACCTCGCTCTGCCCGGTGACCGGGCAGCCGGATTTCGCGATCCTGGTGATCGACTACGTGCCGGACCGCTGGCTCGTCGAATCGAAGTCGCTGAAGCTCTATCTCGGCTCGTTCCGCAACCACGGCGCCTTCCACGAGGATTGCACCGTGGCCATCGGCAAGGCGCTCGCGGGCCTGCTGGAGCCGCGCTACCTGCGCATCGGCGGCTTCTGGTACCCGCGCGGCGGCATCCCGATCGACGTGTTCTGGCAGACCGGCGCGCCGCCGACGAGTGTGTGGCTGCCCGATCCCGGCGTGCCACCCTACCGCGCGCGCTAGCGGCCGGCGCGAGCGTCCGACCGAAAGCTCCGACGCGCATACGAGAAGGGCGGCCGGCTCGCGCCGACCGCCCCCCGAAACCCGTCGTGGCGCCCTTAGTAGGGGCTGCCGTAATAGCCGTAGCCCGGGCCGCCGTAGCCGCCGCCATAGTAGCTGTCGCGGTAGTACGAGTCGCGGGCGGCGCCCGCAGCGATCGCGCCGGCGGCAAGGCCCGCGATGCCGAGGCCGACGGCGGCGCCGGTCCCGATGCCGCGGCGGCCGCGATAGCCGCCATAACCGTAGCCGGCATGCGGGGCGTAGCCGTGGCCGTAATAGCCGCGCGGGCGAGCGTCGGCCGAGGTCGCAGCGAAGGCGCCGAGCGACAAGGCGGCAACGGAGGCGATAGCGATCTTGCGCATGTGTTCCTTTCTCGATCTTGGATCGAAGTTGCATGGTCAACGCCAGCGTGACGGAAGGGTTCCACCCAATCATCGCCCATCCCTGATCAGGTCAGGGTTGTTCTCGGTCAGTGCCGGCGGCACGCATGCTCCGATGAATGCGCGCTGAACGCGCTCGCCGACTTGTGATGATTGGCCGAGCGCCCGGCACGAGCGGGCTTTGCTCTGAGCGCCGCGCGGGACGGGGCGCGCCCCCGGCGCGATCCGGACCCGGCGCGACGTGGGCGCGTGAAATCCGGCTGCCGAGCGGCTACGCTGCGCGTCCCATCTGGAGCCGCCCGCGCATGGACAGCCTTTCCCTCATCCTCGACACCTTCGCGCCGATCGCCGGCCGCAGGATCCTCGATATCGGCTGCGGACCCGGCATCCTCGCCAAGGCCCTCGCCGCCGAGGGGGCAGCGGTCACCGGCATCGATCCGGGCGAGGCCGCGATCCGGGCGGCGCGGAGCCGGGTGCCGGCGGGCCGCTTCGAGCAAGCCTCCGCCGAGGCGCTGCCCTTCCCGGATGCGGGGTTCGACGGTGCGGTGATCCTCAACGCCCTGCACCACGTGCCGGACCCGCGCGCCGCCCTCGCCGAGGCCGCGCGGGTGGTCGGCCCGGACCGGCCGATCGTGGTGGTGGAGCCCCTCGCCGAGGGCAGCTTCTTCGCGGCGCTGAAGCCGATCGAGGACGAGACCGAGATCCGCGCCGCGGCGCAGGCCGCCATCGCCGCGGCCATCGCCAGCGGCGCCTTCGCCTGCCGCCGGGACGTGACCTTCGCGCGGCATGAGACCTTCGCGGACCTGCCCGCCTTCCTCGCCCGCGTCACCGCGGTGGATCCGGCGCGCCAGGCGGCGATCGAGGCCGATGCGGACGGCATCGCCGCCGCCTTCGAGGCCGCCGCGACCCGCACGCCCGCGGGCTACGGCCTCACGCAGCCCCTGCGGGCGCACATCCTCGTGCCGGCGGCCTGACAAGGTGGGCGTCGAGAGGGGTCACCCCTCTCGCGGCTCCAGGACGGAGCCCTGGGAGAACCTCGGGGCTCTGCCCCGAGACCCCGCCAAAGGGATGATCCCTTTGGAAACCCGATGATCAGAGGGCGGCGCGGGCCTTGGCGAGCCGGTCGAAGGCGGCGAGTTCCGCGAGGAGCGCCGGCATCGCCGTCAGCGGCACCATGTTCGGGCCGTCCGAGGGGGCGCGGTCGGGATCGGGATGGGTCTCGATGAACACGCCGGCCACGCCCACCGCCACGGCGGCGCGGGCGAGGACGGGGACGAACTCGCGCTGGCCGCCGGAGCTCGCCCCCTGCCCGCCCGGCTGCTGGACGGAATGGGTCGCGTCGAACACCACCGGCGCGCCCCCCGTCACCCGCGCCATGATCGGCAGGCTGCGCATGTCGGAGACGAGGGTATTGTAGCCGAAGGAGGCGCCGCGCTCGGTGACGATGACGTTCGGGTTGCCGGCCTGCGTGATCTTGGCGGCGACGTGGGCCATGTCCCAGGGGGCCAGGAACTGGCCCTTCTTGACGTTGACGGCGCGGCCGGTGCGTGCCGCAGCGAGCAGCAGATCGGTCTGCCGGCAGAGGAAGGCCGGGATCTGCAGCACGTCCACCGCCTCGGCCACCGACGCGCATTGCTCGGCCGCGTGCACGTCGGTGAGCACGGGCAGGCCGAGCGACTCGCGGATCTCGGCGAAGATCGGCAGCGCCCCCTCGAGGCCGAGGCCGCGCGCGGCGCTGCCCGAGGTGCGGTTCGCCTTGTCGAAGGAGGTCTTGAACACGAGGCCCATCCCGAGCCGCGCGGTCATCTCCTTCAGCGCCGCGGCGATCTCCAGGGCGTGGCTGCGGCCCTCGAGCTGGCAGGGACCGGCGATCAGGGCGAGCGGCAGGTGGTTGCCGAAGGCGGCGTCGCCGACGCGGACGGTGATGGGCTGTTCGTTCGACATGCGCTGCCTCTAGCCGGCCCGGGCCTTGTGCGGAAGGTGCGCCTTGCGATGCAGGATGGTGCCGCGCTCCGCCGCGACGACGCAGACGGTCAGGAGCCCGGCGAGGCTGTCGGCGCGCGGACCCGTCTCGCAGCGGAGCGCGAGGCGGCCGTCCCGGCCCTGGACCGCTGCGGAGGCGAGCAGCGAATCCTGGTGGAGGCGCCGCGCCAGGATTTCCGCCCGCTCCGCATCGGCACCCGCGAGGGCCTGCGCGGCCAGGCCGACCAGGGCGAAGAAGCGGGCGATCGGCTCCCGGTCGAGGGCGCCGAGCACGATCCGGCGCGGCGCCCGGCAATCGAGGCTCATCCGTTCCGCATCCGCCGCCCGGAACACCGCGCCCGGCTCGGCGCGACCGGCGAGCGAGGCTCCGGTGACGCGGATCACCCGGGCGGTGAGCGCGTCGCAGGATTCCGCGCGCGCCGGGGCGGCGGCGAGGCAGGCGAGGACGAGGAGGAGCGGACCGGCACGCATGGTCCCGGTTTAGACCGGTCCCGCCCGCCGGGGAACCGCGGCGATCAGGCCGGGTCCCAGTCGCCGGTCGCGATGCGGCGGACCAGGGCGGTGGGCAGATCCGCCGAGCCGGTACCCGCGATGCTGGCCGCGGTGTCGACCGCCCGGTAGATCCGGCCGCCCTCGGCCACCTGCGGCGCCACGTTCTGCGGGCGGATCGTGATCTCGCGCTTCTTCCCGTCCGCACCCTGGCAGGAGCGGTAGCGCGGCTGGTTGGTGGTCGCGGCCGCGCTCTGGGCACTGCGGATCCGCTCCCTGTCCTGGCGGTCGAGAGCGGTCAGGACCGCGCAGCCGACGCCGCCCACCGCGCCGCCGATCAGCGTACCAATCACGGCGCCGCCGATCGTCGCGGTGGCGCATTTTGCGACGGCATCGTCGATCGCGGACCCGACCGGGACGGGAAGGCAGGCGGCGGCGAGGAGCACCAGCCCCCCTCCGAATCCTCGCGAACGCGCCCCGCGCGGCACCACCTGATTTCAGACCTCAGGTGTAATTATAAACTTCAGGTTAAGAAACCGTCGATCGATCGGCGGCTCTTCGGGCGGGCGAGCGCGACGGCGGCAACCGCGTGTGGCCGGAATGCCATCCTGCCCGCATGGGCGAGGCGCCGCCCGTCGCCGGGGGGCGCCTCGCTTCATGTTCTGTCAGGGCTGCCGAGTTCGGCCGTCCCCGGATCAGCCGGCCTTGCTCAGCGACACCGCGACGAAGCGGGTGACGCCCTTGCCGTTCTTGATCCGCATCAGCACCGCCTTGCGGCCCGAGGCTTCGGCGGCGCGGATCTGCGCGGTGACGTCGGAGGGCCGCGACACGCTCTTGCCGCCGACATCGAGGATCAGGTCGCCCTGCTCGATGCCCTTGGCCGCCGCCGGCCCGTCCGGATCGACCTCGACCACCGCCACGCCCTGGTCGGCGAGGCCGACATCCGCGGCCGGGGCGAGGTTGAGGCCCAGACGCGGCTGGCCGTTGGCACCGTCGCTGTCCCGGGTCGCCACCTTGGTGCCGTCGGCCGGCAGCGCGCCCAGCGTGATCGTGGCGGTATCCGCCTTGCCCCCGCGCAGATAGGCGAGGTCCACCTTGGCGCCGGGCTTCAGGCCGGCGATCTTGCGCGACAGCTCGCGGGCGTCGTTGACCGGCTCGCCGTTCACCTTCTCGATCACGTCGCCGGACTTCAGGCCGGCCTTGGCGGCGGGCGTGCCGTCCTCGGCATGATCGACCAGGGCGCCCTTGGGCTTGTCGAGGCCGAGGCCCTCGGCGATGTCCTGCGTCACCGGCTGGACCTGCACGCCGAGATAGCCGCGGGCGACCTTGCCGTCCGTGCGGAGCTGCTCGACCACCGCCTGCACCGTCTCGGCGGGAATCGCGAAGGCGAGGCCGACGCTGCCGCCCGACGGCGAGGCGATCGCGGTGTTCACGCCGACGACCTCGCCGTTGACGTTGAAGGTGGGGCCGCCCGAATTGCCCTTGTTGATCGGCGCGTCGATCTGCAGGAAGTCGTCGTAGGGGCCGGCGCCGATGTCGCGGCCGCGGGCCGAGACGATGCCGGCCGTCACCGTGCCGCCGAGGCCGAACGGGTTGCCGATCGCCACCACCCAGTCGCCGACGCGCGGCGCGCCCTTGCCGAACTGGACATAGGGGTAGGAACCCGGCTCGTTGATCTTGAGGAGCGCGATGTCGGTCTTCGAATCCTTGCCGATCACCTTGGCGTCGAGGGTGCGGCCGTCATCCAGGGTGACCTGCACGGTCTTGGCATGGTCGACCACGTGGTTGTTGGTCACCACGTAGCCGTCGGCCGAGATGACGAAGCCGGAGCCCACGGCGCCGCGGCTGCCCTGGCGCTGCTGGGGCGTCCCGGGCTGGCCGTTCTGCCCGAAGCGGCGGAAGAACTCGCGCAGCTGCGGGGGCACGTTCTGCATCCCGCGCCCGCCCGGCCCGCCCTGGCCCGCGCTGTCGTCGTCGTCCGCGCTCGCCGTGTCGTCGAGCTTCACCTTCACCGAGACGACGCCGGGCTTCACCTTGTCGACGATGTTGGCGAAGGAGCCCGGCGGATGCTCGGGCGCCTCGATCGGGGTCTTCGGCAGGGCCTGAGCCTGGGCGGGGGTGGCGGAGGGCAGGTAGGCGCTACCGACGGCGCCGCCTGCGACCAGAGCGGCGGCGGCGACGGAGGCAAGGGCACGGCGCGCGGGGCGACCGGAGGGACGGGGCTCGGACATGGGGGCTCAACCTCTCGGGACGGATCGGGACGACGCCGGCTCACGCGGCGGTCGATGCGATCGGTCTAGAGGGCGGCCCCTGACCCGGTCGTGGCGGTCGGATTACGATTTGGACAGGTTGCGCTGCCTCGGCGGAGCCCGGCCGTCCGCCGTGCCGGCCCGCATCCGGACGCGCGACGCCGGCCACCGGCATGTGGAACAGATCCGCGCTGCGGCTGCCCGTTACGCTTTGTTACGGATCGTGGGACGATGATCCTCGCGATCCGGCGGGCGGTCTCGACCCGGCCGGGTTCCGGCGCGTGACGCCTTGTGAGGACTGGAACGATGAGACAGCTGCTCGCGGTTGCCGTTCTTCTCGGTGCGACCGTCGGCGCGGGGGCGACCGAGATCCCCAAACTTCACCCGGGCGCCTTCGATGGATATTCTGCCGCGACCGGCCGAGCCAAGGCGAGGCCGTCGAAGCGAAAGCCCCATCCCGCCAAGGCGATCGACACGCGGCGCTACGATGATGGCCTCGCCGCTGGAAAGCCCGACCATCTGAGGCTGGGCTACCGGAATGGGGCAGGCCTCTACGTGCCGCCCGATTATTCCACGAATCCGCGCGGGCCTCGGGACGGTTTCGGAGGGCCGATCAGCGAGCCGTCCAGCAGTTTCGGCAGCGCCCCCACGCTCTTCAACGGTCCACTCGGCACCCGTCGATAAGACGGCCGGCGCTCCGCCTTGGCCAATCCGCGCCGATCGCGCACACAGCGCCCGCAACCTGAGCGGAGACGCGCATCGTGGCCTGGATCATCCTGTTCGTCGCCGGCCTCCTCGAGACCGGCTGGGCGATCGGCCTGAAATACACCGCGGGCTTCACCAAGCCCCTGCCCTCGGTGCTGACGCTCGCCACCATGGCGGCGAGCGTGGTGCTGCTGTCGATCGCGCTGCGGACGCTGCCCGTGGGCACGGGCTACGCGGTCTGGACCGGGATCGGCGCGGTCGGCACCGCGCTCCTCGGGATCGTGCTGTTCGATGAGCCGGCGACCGCCGCCCGCCTCGCCTGCATCGGGCTGATCGTGGCGGGGATCGCCGGGCTCAAGTTCGTGTCGTGAGCCGGCCTGGAGCCGGTCCCGATCGCGCTGCAATCGGGACCGGCTCCAAGTCCTTGTGGTGACGCGCTCTCTTTCGCCGAACCGGGATCCACTTCGGCTTGAGAGCGCTCTACCCTTCGAGCCGCGCCAGGGCCTCCCGGAGCTTGCCGAGGCGCTCGATCTCGGCGTCGCGGCGCTCGCGGTTCTCCTCGACGATCTCTTCGGGCGCGCGCGCCACGAAATCGGCATTGCCGAGCTTGGCCTCGATCTTCCGGATCTCGCCCTCCGCCTTCACCGCCTCCTTCTGCAGGCGCGAGACCTCGGCGGCGAGATCGACGATGCCCTCCAGCGGCAGGGCCGCGACGCTGCCGCGCACGAGGAGCTGGACCGAGTTCTTCGGCGCCGAATCCGCGAAGCTGATCTCGGAGAGGCGGGCGAGGCGCACCAGCGTGTCGCGCCAGGCGGCGACGCGGGCGCGCACGGCCTCGCTCGCGCCGACGAGGACGAGGGGCACCTGCGCGGCGGCCGGCACGCTGGTCTCCGAGCGGGCCGAGCGCACCTCCGAGACGAGGTCGACCACGAAGCCGACCTCGGCCTCGGCCTCGGCATCCGCGAGGCCGGCGAGATCCGGCCAGGGCGCCAGCGCCAGCATGCCGCGCTCCGGGATGGCCTCGCCCTTGATCGCCCAGAGCTCCTCCGTGAGAAAGGGCATGAACGGGTGCAGGAGCTTGGCGATCTGGTCGATCAGGAAGGCGATGCTCGCCTGCGTCTCGGCCTTGAGGCCCGCATCGACGCCCTCGCCCTGCAGCACGGGCTTGGCCAGCTCCAGGTACCAGTCGCAGAAGATGTTCCAGACGAAGCGGTAGGCGGCGGTGGCCGCGTCGTTGAAGCGGTAGGCGTCGAGCGCCGCCTCGACCTCGGCGACGGCGCGGGCGGCCTCGCCCAGCGCCCAGCGGTTCACGGGCTGGCGCACCGCGTCCGGCCGGAAGGCCGGGTCGAGGCGGCAGCCGTTCAGCTCGGCGAAGCGGGCGGCGTTCCAGAGCTTCGTCGCGAAGTTGCGGTAGCCCTCGACGCGGTTGACCGCGAGCTTGATGTCGCGGCCCTGCGCCGCCATCGCGGCGAGGGTGAAGCGCAGCGCGTCGGCGCCGTACTGGTCGATCAGCCCGAGCGGATCGACCACGTTGCCCTTCGACTTCGACATCTTGGCGCCCGACGCGTCGCGCACCAGGGTGTGCAGGTAGACGGTCGAGAACGGGACCTGATCGGTGACGTGGAGGCCGAGCATCATCATGCGGGCGACCCAGAAGAACAGGATGTCCTTGCCGGTCACCAGGGTGTTGGTCGGGTAGAAGCGCGCCAGCTCCGGCGTGCTCTCCGGCCAGCCCAGCGTCGAGAACGGCCAGAGGCCGGAGGAGAACCAGGTGTCGAGGACGTCGGGGTCGCGGGTGAGCGCGACGTCGCGGCCGCGCGCGGCCCGCGCCTTCTCCAACGCCTCGGCCTCGTCATGGGCGACGTAGATGCCGCCCTCGTCATCGTACCAGACCGGGATCTGATGGCCCCACCAGAGCTGGCGCGAGATGCACCAGGGCTCGATGTTCTCCAGCCACTGGAAGAAGATCTTCTCGTAGTTGTCCGGCACGAACCGCGTCTGGCCGTCGCGCACCGCCTGGAGGGCGCGCTCGGCGAGCGGCTTGACGTTCACGTACCACTGGTCGGTGAGGTAGGGCTCGATCACCACGTTCGAGCGGTCGCCATGCGGCACGGCATGGGTGTTCGGCTCGATCTGCCGGAGCCGGCCGCGCTCCTCCATCAGGGCGACGACGCGCTTGCGCGCCTCGAACCGGTCGAGGCCGTGCAGCGCCAGCGTCTCGGGCTCGGGCTGGGCGTCGGCCAGGAAGGCTTCGTTGCCGGCGATGAGGATGCGCGCCTCGGCGTCGAGGATGTTGATGAGCGCGCAGCCGTGCCGCTTGCCGACCTCGAAGTCGTTGAAGTCGTGGGCCGGGGTGATCTTCACCGCGCCGGTCCCCTTCTCGGGGTCGGAATACTCGTCGGCGACGATCGGGATCAGCCGGCCGACGAGCGGCAGGCGGACCTTGCGGCCGACCAGGGCGGTGTAGCGGGCATCCTCCGGATGCACCGCGACGGCGGTGTCGCCGAGCATGGTCTCGGGCCGGGTCGTCGCCACGGTGATGATGTCGCCCGTCTCCGCGCCGGATTCGTCGACGACCGGGTAGTCGAAGTGCCAGAGGTTGCCCTTGGTCTCGATCTGCTGGACCTCGAGGTCCGAGATCGCGGTCTGGAACTTCGGGTCCCAGTTCACGAGGCGCTTGTCGCGGTAGATCAGCCCCTGCGCGTGCAGATCCACGAAGACCTTGAGGACGGCCGCCGAGAGGCCCTCATCCATGGTGAAGCGCTCGCGCGACCAGTCGCAGGAGGCGCCGAGCCGCTTGAGCTGGTTGACGATGGCGCCGCCCGATTCCGCCTTCCAGGCCCAGACGCGCTCCAGGAAGGCCTCGCGGCCGAGCGTCCTGCGGTCCGGCTCGCCGTCCGCGGCGAGCTTGCGCTCCACCACCATCTGCGTGGCGATGCCGGCATGGTCCGTGCCCGGCTGCCAGAGCACGTCCTTGCCCCGCATCCGCTCGAAGCGGCAGAGGATGTCCTGCAGCGTGTTGTTGAGGGCGTGCCCCATATGGAGCGTGCCCGTCACGTTCGGCGGCGGGATGACGATGCAGAAGGGCTCGGCCCCCGCGCGCTCGGGCCGGCCGGCCCGGAAGGCCTGGGCGTCCTCCCAGGCTGCGGCGACGCGCGCCTCGACGGCGGCCGGGTCGAAGGTCTTGTCCATCATGGGAGGTGCGGGCCCGCGGGGCTGTCCTGAGGAAGTGCCCGCTTTCAACCCGCCGGGGGGCTCGCGTCAACACGCGGGCCCCGCCTTCCTGCGCGCTTCGGGCCGGCCGGCCCCGCCCCGGGGCTCAGCGGCCGCGCGACACCCGCTCGATCTCGGCGCGGACGAGGCGCTCGACCATCACGGGCAGGTTGTCGTCGAGCCAGGCCTTCAGCATCGGGCGCAGCATGTCGGCGACGAGGTCGTCGAGCGTGCGGGCATTCCGCGACAGCACGGTGTGCGCGAGCATGTTGAAGGCGTTGCCGACACTGGCATCGGTCTCGGACGAGGTCAGCGGCTCGGGCGGCACCTCGGGCGCGCGGGTCGGCTGAACCGGCGGCGGAGGCGGCGCCGCGGCGACCGGCGGGGGCGGCAACTCCGGCTCGGGCTCGGCATCCGGCTCGACCACGATCGCGTCGAAATCCATCTCCGCGCTGCCGAAATCGATCGCGTCGAAATCGAGCGGCGTGGGCTTCGGTGCCGGGGCGGGCTCCGCGAACTCGGCGAGGTCGAGCACGTCCTCCGGCTCGGGCGGCGGCGCCGGGGCCTTGGCGGGCGGGGTCTCGGCCGGCTTGGCGGCCTGATCGTCGGCGATGATCCTGCGGATCGAGGCGAGGATCTCCTCCATCGAAGGCTCGTGGGCCTTCTCTGCCGTCTTGTCCTGAATCTTGGGGCTCGCTGCACTCATCCGGACGGCGCTCGGGAACGGGATCGACGCAGGCCTGTCTGAGGCCGAGGGCAGTATTCCACGGCGGCTTCGCGGGACAAGCGCTTCGGGAGCACAGTTCAGGGAAAACACCCGGCGCCGTCGGAAAACATCTGGGGGCCGGGCCCGCCCGGAGGCGGATCGAGGCCGGTTCCGATCGCGCCGCAATCGGGAACGGCTCTCAGCCTTGTTTCGACGCGCTCTCCTTCGCGGAACCGGCAACCCCGACCGCGGACAAGGCTCTAGCGCCCGTCCGGCGTCCGGATGCCGAACCAGAGGTCCTTGACCTGGTCGAAATGCGTCTTCGGGCTGTAGGCCGCCACGGGCACGGCGGTGAAGCGCACCGTCAGCCGGCCGATCGCCTGCACGACGCCGTAGGAGAAGATCACCCGGTCGCGCTGCGCGGTGATCAGGTTCACGCGCGCGTTGAGCAGCTCCTGCTGCGCGTTCAGCACGTCGAGGGTGGTGCGCTGGCCGACGCGCGCTTCCTCGCGCACGCCGTTCAGCGCCACCTCGTTGGCCTGGACCTGCGCCTGCGAGGCGATCACGCGGGCCTTGGCCGCCTCGAGGCGGCCCCAGAAATCGACGATCTGGGCGCGCACCTGATCGCGCACCTGCTCGGCCTCGATGCGGCGCTGCCCGACCGTCTCCTTGGCCTGACGGATCTGCGCGTATTCCTGGCCGCCCTGGTAGAGCGGGATGGTCAGGCGGCCGAGGATCGAGGCGGCGTAGCCGCTGGTATTGGCGATCTGCTGGTCATAGGCCTGCTGGACCTGACCCTGCACGCTGAGCGTCGGGTAAAGGGTGCCCTCGAACACCTTCACCTGCGCCTCGGCCGCGTCGACCGCGTGGAAGGCCGACAGCACCTGCGGATGCTCGCGCAGGCCGACGGAGATGGCCTGATCGAGATTGGCCGGCACGTAGCGGTCCAGCGGCCGGCCCGGGGCGAGCTGGCGCGGCTCGACGCCGACGTTCTGGCGGTAGATGCCGATCGAGGTGCGCAACGCCGATTCGGCCGCGCTCACATCGGCGCGGGCGCCGGCGAGGCGCGCCTCGGCCTGGGCGACGTCGGTCCGGGTCACCTCGCCGACATTGAAGCGGTCGCGGGTCTGACGGAGCTGCTCCTCGAGCACCTCGACGTTGTTGCGCCGCAGCTCCAGGGTCGCCGTGTCGGAGAGGACGTTCATGTACGCCTGCACGGCGCTGAACAGGACCGACATCTCGGTGAAGCGCAGCGTCTCGCGCTGGCCGTACACGCCCGATTCGGCACGGCGGGTGTTGTTGTCGGTCTGGAAGCCGTTGAACAGGGTCTGGTTGACGA